>Ga0164294_10000204_pt1 | contig 57230 bp, 49 predicted proteins | sample GEODES005metaG_FD_111479 | JGI IMG/M metagenome (GOLD analysis project Ga0164294, IMG submission 111479) | Oligotrophic lake water microbial communities from Sparkling Lake, Wisconsin, USA - GEODES005 metaG | ecosystem: Environmental > Aquatic > Freshwater > Lake | place: USA: Sparkling Lake... | reverse complement strand
TCTTCTATCTGGGCCTGAAGAATATCAGCCGAAAATGGACCCAGCCCGTGCCGAACTGGCGCGATGCCCTAAATCGGTTCGCCATCGAGTTTGCCGACCGCATGCCAACCTCCCACTAACCTCCCACTAACCTCAATCAGCGAATCTGAACTTACACAAAAATTTTGACACCCTCGGCTGGCGTGTCCAAATTTTTGTGTAAGGTCACATCCGGCTTCGCCAAGGTTTCTGTAGGTACGCCGGGTCGGCCCAACGGCTGGTTTACGGACCTCCCGCTGAGAGCGAATTCCGGGCAGCATGGCACCGCGATCGTCACCAACCACGCCGCCGCGAAAATAGGCAGCATGGTGGACGTCTTCAGCACTTCGGACAAGGAAAGTTGCACGATGGTTTTTGCATCATTTTACAAGTCATCCGGAAATATTTTGTGAAATAACTGTAAGATCTTGGCAGCTAGGTTCGTTCTGGTAAGGACTACAACAACTTCGCTTCCCCTCTGTATGGTTAAAACAAATTTGCTTCTCGCCACTCTCTTGCCCTTGGCGCTCGCCACCACGATTCTCACCGCAGCAGAAACCCTCCCGGTTCCGATGAAGGATGGGTCACTCATTCAGGGCTCTGGCGGCGTTTTCACCGTCCGCGGTGGCGTGCGTTACGGCATTCCCAACATGGAAGTTTTCAAGTCCTATGGTTTTGAAAATGCCGATGTCGTCCGCATCACGGATGAACAATTAAAAGCCATTCCCGTAGGCGCCAATCTTTCAAGCGCCACGCCGGAGCAGATCGCCAAGCGCGCCGATGCATTTCCCGAGTTCATCGTCCCCGAGCATCAAGAGTCCCTCAATCGGCTGCGTGATTTATTCCGCCTCCACCAGAGTCCCATGCTGCGGGTCACTTTTGAAAAACCCTATCTCCTACCCTCCGTTCTCTGGCCTGCCCTCGGAGAAAACGAAAGTGCGGAGAAAATGCGGAAATACTACCGAGATGCACTCCTAACGCTCAAGATCGATGCGGAAGGTTACGTGACCACCCATCAACACCGTGGCCATGCTCATGACGACGGTTGGCCCTTTCCCACTTGGAGGCAGGCTCATGGTGCTGGCTGGTTATTCTCACACACGGGCGATCCGTATGCGGCGAACTTGAAGCTGCCCTTGTTCACCTCGCTGGCCGCTTGGGGATCTACGGCCATCACCGTCACCGGGCACCAGCCGAATGCGGGGCTGAAACTTTCTTTGGGAAATCAGGCCACCCTCACCTGCCCGGCGATGAATGTGGATTCTCTCGTCAGCCCGTTTATCGCCTTTCATTGGGACGGCACGCTGCCTGCTGATTCCAAGCCCTTCCTCGAGTGGACCACCGCCACCGCGCCGGATTTCGACCCATCCCGGCGCATTGAGTTCAGCTCACGGCCTTCTGCGCCGGGTGATGCCCGCAGCGTGACGATGATCCCAACCTACCGGCACCCGCAGTGGCAGGGGCAAATCACCAAGCTGCGGGTCAGTTTCGGAAATAACGGCCCTGGGAAAATCACCTTCCGCGCCCTGCACACCGCCGTTGACACGCGCCATCCCGTGAATAACCCCCATTGGCTCGAAGGCTGCGTGGACTATTTCGACTGGACCACCGATGTGGAGTTTCTCCGGCAAAATCTCTCCCGCATCCGTCTGGCCACCGACTACGCCGTGCGTGAATTCGGCCTGAAGGAAAACGGCTTAGCCGTCGTCCCATGGGTCGGACACGACGGCCGCCCCGGATTCGCCCTCGGCGCGGATGGCAAAAAAACGATTTTCCGTGGCAGAGGCGTTGGCAATAACTACTGGGACCTCCTCCCCTTCGGCGGTCAAGACGCCTTCCTCACCATCACCCTCTTCCACGCGCTGAAGCGCGTCTGCGAGTTAGAAGATCAAATCACCCGCCACCCGGAGTGGAAACTTCCCGCCATGCCAGACCGGGTGATTTCCCTCAAATCCGACGTCTCCCGACTCCAGAGTGAGGGCTCCAAGAAGTTTTGGAATGCCAAGGACGGCCGCTTCATCGGCTGGATCGACAGCACCGGAACCCCCCATGACTACGGCTTCACCTTCTTGAATCTTGAAGCCATCCGCTACGGATTCGCCAGTGCCACCCAGGCCAAGTCCATCATGGACTGGGTCTCCGGCCAGCGGGAAATCGCCGGTGACACCTCGACCGGCGCAGACATCTATCACTGGCGCTTCGCCCCGCGCGCCACCACCCGCCGGAACATCGAATGTTACGAATGGGCCTGGCCGAACCCGGAATCCATTCCTTGGGGCTACCAAGTCCAGGACGGCGGCGCGGTCCTTGGGTTTTCCTTTTACGACCTCATGTCCCGCCTCCAAGTCAGCGGGCCGGACGATGCATGGTCGCGCTTGGAAAAAATCACCGACTGGTTCGCGGAAGTCCAAGCCGCCGGTGGCTACCGAGCCTACTACAAAGCAGACCCGCAGCGCGGTACTCTGCAAGGCGGCGACCATCCCGGTGGCTTGGGCATGGACAAAGAATTCTTTGAAAGTGTGCTGCTACCCCAGGTCATGCTCTACGGATTTCTCGGCTTCACCCCGCAGCCCGGAGGCTTCCACATCGAGCCGCGCTTACCCACGAAATGGCCATCTCTCACCGTCACCCGCATCGCCGTGCAGGACAGCGTGCTCGATGTAACGGCCAAACCCAAGTCCCTTGAAATCGCCTGCCGCAAGGCCTCAAGCAAGCCGCTTCTCGTCTCACTCGCACCCGGAAGCTGGCAACTCACCCTCACCACGGCCGAGGGCCAAGCACTCGGCAAAGCCACCGAGCATTCCATCAAAACCTCAGCGGACACCATTTCCCTCACGCTCAATCCCGGCCAACGCGCGAAGCTCACCAAGCCGTAACGAACCGGTGGCCGCATCCAGCCAAGTTCGCGGACAAACTGCGGATGAGAGTTTCAGGCAAATTCGGGCGATTCTTGAATTTTAGAGAGACAAGATTGCGCTGGGCTGGCATTTAGTTGACAAGACGTGCGCCGCCCATGACCCAGCTTTTGATCGAACCTGCCCGCCGCACTGGATGCGAGGACCTTGCCTTGCTCAATGATGTCCTGATCAGCGCGGTCCAGCGCCAGCGGTCGCCCATCGATGATGTGCTTGATTCGGGCGTGGTGGACGAGGAAAGCTACATGGCGGAATTGGCGAGCGAGCTGGGAATCGAGTGGCTCGACATCATCCCGGTCGCCGAAGTTCCCTTGCCGTTGCGTGACGCTTGCGGCCCGCGTCTGGCGCTGAGGCACCGGTTATTGCCCGTCGCCATCACCGGTGAGGGCGATCACAAGCGCTTGAAGCTCGCCACGTTTGACCCGCTCAATTTGGTGGCGCGTCAAGCCGCCGCTCAGGAAATCATCTTGCCCATCGACTGGTGCATGGCTTCCCGCAAGCGCCTGCACGAAGCGCTGCGTCGGCTCTACGGCGTCGGTGCTGACACGTTTGAACAGATTCTCGAAGGACGGGATTTCGACTACGACCAGATTGAAAATGGCGAGGATGAGGCCAACGTCATCGACCAAGACGACGACGAGGAAGCCAGCGTCGTGAAATTCGTGAACCAGATCATTCGTGAGGCGCTCGACCAACGCGCGACTGATATTCATGTGGAACCACTGAGCACGAACCTTCGGATTCGTTATCGGATCGACGGCCGCCTGATCGAGATCGCCGTGCCCGAGAACATCAAGGCGCTGCAAAGCTCGGTGATCGCCCGTCTGAAAATCATGGCCCGCCTCGACATTGCTGAGCGCCGAGTGCCTCAAGACGGCCGGATCAATTTGCAATTCGAGGGAGCCACCATCGACGTCCGGGTCGCGACGGTTCCGACGGTTGAGGGGGAAAGCGTTTCCCTCCGTTTGCTGAACCAAGAAAAGTTCAACATCGCCAAGCTCGGCATGGAGCCGTTCGTGCTGAAGAAAATCGAGTCGTTGCTCCACATGCCCAACGGGATCATCTTGATCACCGGTCCAACGGGGTCAGGAAAATCGACCAGCCTCTATTCGTTCCTCACGGAGGTGAATCACCCGGAGCGGCGCATCGTCACCGTCGAAGATCCCGTGGAAAACAAGCTCACGGGCGTCATGCAGATCGCCGTGAAAAACGAGATCGGCCTGACCTTTGCGACTGCCTTGCGTTCGATCTTACGGGCCGACCCGAACATCGTGATGATCGGGGAAATCCGGGACTTGGAAACCGCGGAAATCGCCATCCGCGCGTCGCTCACCGGCCACTTGGTTTTCTCCACCCTGCACACCAACGATGCCATGGGCGGCATCAGCCGACTCATCGACATGGGCGTGGAGCCCTTCCTCGTTTCCGCCGCCGTCCGGGCATTTCTTGCCCAGCGCCTCGTCCGTAAGCTTTGCCCAAATTGCAAAGTCCCACGCGAGGTCAGCGAGCAGGACCGCGCCAACCTCGGCATTCCACTCCACCTTGACGGCCAAGTGTATTCGCCGAAGGGCTGCGATCGCTGCCGGATGACAGGCTTCTCAGGCCGACTCGCAATTTACGAAATCATCTTAATCACCCAGCCGATGCAGGAATTGGTCGCCCACCGCGCCCAGGCCGCCGAGATGCGCACCCAAGCCATCCGCGACGGCTACGTGCCGATGCGCGAGTACGGCTGGCACAAGGTGATGAAGGGCGAAACGACCATTGAGGAGGTCATCTCCGTGACTTCGTCCGACATCGGTGGTGGAGAATAAGACCACGCCGCAGCACTTCAGATTTTCCGCCCGATGCCCATTTTCGCCTACAAAGCACTCGCCGCCAACGGTTCCGTCACCAGCGGGGAAATCGATGCGGCGGATCGGCCAGAGGCGTTGAGAATCTTGGACCGCAAGGGCCTCCAACCGGTCAGTCTCAAGGAAACCGCTGCCACCGTTTCATCGAAAAAACCGCAGCCCAAGTCGAAGGCAGCGGATGCGGAGCGCTCGAAGGGAGCGGCAGCCGATCCCAAGGAATCCGTGATTCCGGAAGGGCAAATCAAATTGAAACGGCAGGAGGTCGTCCTTTTCACCGAGGAGCTTTCGGACATGCTCAGTGCCGGCCTCCAGCTCGAGCCCGCGCTGAAGTCGATGGAAAGCCGCCAAGAACTTGGCAACCTCAAGGCGGTCTCATACAAGATCCGGCATATCGTGCGGGACGGGGTGAATTTCTCAGTCGCGCTTAAAAAGGTCAGCCCCAGCTTCGGTCCGCTTTATTGTTCGCTCGCCGCTGCCGGTGAAGCTTCTGGCGCCCTTGACGACATCCTGAAGCGCCAGGCCCATTACCTCAAGACGCTCGCCGAATTGCAGGCTCGCTTGATTTTGGCGATGATTTATCCCGCGTTCCTGATTCTCGCCGGCATCGGGGTTTCGATCGTCTTTGTCACCACGCTCATTCCCCAGCTCACTGCGTTGATTCAGAGCAGCGGAGGGAAAATCCCCCTAGGTGCCGCGATCTTGATCGCCATTTCCAACTTCCTAAGCAAGTGGTGGCTGGTCGTGCTCCTTTCGCTCATCGCGGGCGGCATCTTCTTCAAGGCATGGAAGGACAACGATGCCAACAAACCGGCATGGGACCGCATCAAGCTCAAGCTGCCGCTGCTCGGACCCGTGATCACCAGCCGGTTCTACGTCCAGTTCCTCGAGACCATGGCCAACTTGGTCGGCAATGGCCTTCCCTTGCTCCGTGCGCTTGAGCTCTCACGCGACGCCACGCAAAATCGCTCACTCCGGACCGAGCTCGACCAAGTCATCGCCCAGGTCGGTGACGGCCGCTCGTTTTCCAAAGCACTCGTGCGGAATGGTGCCTTCCCGCCGCTCCTCATCGACATGATTTCCGTGGGTGAACAAACCGGGAAAATCGACCATTCGCTCCGGCGCGCCGCCGAACGCTACGACAAGGAGCTCGACAAGAGCCTGCAACGGATCATGGCGCTCGTGATGCCCATCGTGTTGATCATCATGGCCGGCCTCATCGGCACCATGGCCTATCTGATGATCACCTCGATCTTCCAGACGATCTCTAACTTGAACTGACCTGCTCGGACGTCCGCGCGCCGAACAAGGCCCACCTTCGGCCTTGTCAGATGGGAGCCATGGTCTAACCTGTTTCCATGTTTAAAAAACCTGCAATTACACTCGCGTTGGGACTCGGACTCTCGCTCTCGCTCCATGCCGCGCCTGCTCACCGGCTTTTGTTTTTTTCAAAATCCAGCGGATTCGAACACGACGTGATCTCGTGGAAAAAAGGCCAACCGAGCTTCGCTGAAAAAATCTTCACCGAGTTGGGAGCCAAGCATTCGTGGGAGTTTGTCTTTTCGAAAGATGGCTCAAAGTTTTCGCCCGAATACCTCGCGGGGTTTGATGCCGTCATTTTTTACACCTCCGGCAACCTCCTGACCACGGGCACCGACAAGCAACCGGCAATGACCCCAGCGGGCAAGCAGGCACTGTTCGACTACATCAAAGGCGGCAAGGGTTTCATCGGCTTGCATTGTGCCAGCGACACGTTCCACACCACCGGCACACCCGACCGCCGCCTCGATGCGACCAAGGACGAGGACGCCTACATTTGCACCGTAGGCGGCGAGTTCATCACGCACGGGGCCCAACAAGTGGCGACCAACAAGGTGATCGATCCGAAATTCCCTGGGTTTGAGACTGCGGGTGATCAATTCACTTTCTTGGAAGAATGGTACGCGCTCAAAAATTTCAACCCAGACCTCCATGCGCTCACCGTGATCAAGACTGAGGGGATGGACGGCGAGCCGTACCAACGCTCGGACTACCCGACGACTTGGGCGCGCGCCGAAGGAAAGGGCAGAGTTTACTACTCCGCACTTGGTCACCGTGAAGACGTCTGGACCAATCCCACCTTCCAAAACATCCTCGTCGGCGCCATCCGCTGGACCACGGGCGATGTCGACGCCGTGATCACCCCGAACCTCAAAATAGCAGCTCCGGACGTGGTGACCAACCCTCCGGCTGAAGCGGCGAGGAAGTAAGCCCCCAGGGCTGGTTCAAAACTGGAGCCGCGAGTACGTGCTCCGTCTCGAAAGCGACTGGGAATGAGGGTGGCCAAGGCGGGTTCTGCGCGTTGTCCGCTGGTCGCCAGTATTCCCCCGCCAACCCGAATTCTGCGGGAGAAGCTTACTTTTCGTCGGGAAACTGCATAGGCGTCGTTTGAATTTGACGCGCAGTTGGCGCAGCCGCTAGACAAGGTTATGAAAAACGCAATTTTGCTATTTCTTGCCCTCGCGCTCCCCCTTCTCGCCGATAATTCTAAGCCGCCGCGTGGCTCCTTTCTCTCTTCCCAGTTTGACGAAGCGCGGGCTGCAGCTGAGGCCCAGGGCAAGGCGCTGGTTTATATCGAGACTGATTCTAAATCTTCCTGCCCCAAGGTGCACTGGGGAACCTCGGAGGCCTATTCCGCCCTCAAGCGGGATTACATCTTGGTGGTGGAGGATAACGCCTTTGCGGAATGTACCGATGTCGCCTGCATGAATGCCGCGATCACAAAGACCGCGAAAATCGGCAATTTTACGCCCCGCATCACGGTGGTGGAGCCGGCGAAGCTGGAGTTCATCACCGGTGTGGACTACGGCGTGATGTCCAACAACAAGCGCTGGGACAAGGAGCTGGATGAGAAGGTCGCGGCGGTGATGAAGCCGCTAGCCGCTGCCAATGCTGCCCAAACGGCCGCCGCTCCGCCTAAAGTGGAAACCCCTCGCGATTGGACCAACATCGAGGGCAAAACCATCCGCGCTACGCTGGTTGAGAAAAAAGACAAAAGCGTGATGCTGAAGCTGGAATCCGGCAAAACGGTAGAATATCCACTGGATAAACTTTCCGCAGAGAGCAAAGCCATGCTCGTGCAACCTTGAGCTGAGTGGAGGAAAGGATCAGGGCGAAAGGTGCGAAAGCATTCGGTATCTCCGACAAAAAGTAGCAATCATTTTTGTAGTCATGAAGGTTGGCGAGAGAAGGGTGGGGGGCATGGCCTCTCCTTGGAAACGGTAGCGATGAAATTGGTGCAATGCATCGGCAAAACTTGAAATCAGAATTGCGCGGAAACAGGAGTGAAGTTGCAACCTGCCAATCGAATCGGCGGGACGCCTTGTTCACGTTATCGTGATTCGTGCGTGGCCACATACTCCATGGCGGCGTGCGCCAGCAAGCCCGAGCGAGAGCCGCCATGGAGGGCTGCAAAGGAATCGATCTGTGCCAAGATCCGCTCGGGAAGGGTGATGTTGATTCTCCTCGCCTTGCCGGAGAGCTTCGACACATCGACATCAACCAAGGCCCAGACTCCGCCTCGGAAGTTCTTGTCTGACTGATAATGTTCGACGCTCCGTGGTGTGGGAATCCGGTCCCCGTCGATCAGCAAGCCTTCGATATGGCATTCAATTGCCTCAATGGCATTCGAGAGGGCTTCATCGGTTGTGGTCCCGGCTGAAAAACAACCGGGCATATCTGGAACGGTGACACCGTAGTCGGAGTCGTTGTCCTTGTGGATGACTATTGGGAATCTCATGGTTTTTAGGGTGGCCAAGGCCATTCAGCTTGTTGGAAAATGCTTCGCAACGTGCCGCGCGGGAAGTCCTTCTTGGGGTGGGGGACGGTGACACGTCCTCCTCGCTGGAGATGCTTGTATTGGTGGTGTGACCCCCGAATATTCACAATCTCCCAGCCTTCAGCCTTGAGTCTGGATATGATGTCGCGACTGGTCACCGTAGTTAAAGTACACACGATACACACTGAGGCAAGCCTAGAATCTGGTTTCTCTTGGCGAACCATGATTCAAAGATGAGAACCCGTGACGGATGCCGAAGCTCCCCTGCGCCGCATGTTCAGAATTCAGCGAGCGTTCCTTCGGTGACACCGAGTTTTTCAAGTGCCTGAACTTCGGTGAGGAGGTCGAAGGCGTCTGACTTGCCGCTGAGGAGGTCTTGGTAGGCGCTGATGGTCTTGGTGGCGTCGGTGGATTCGTCTAACAGCTCGACACGAAACCGCGCCAAGCCGGCGTTGCGCAGGTGTTGGAAGTAGCGGGCGCCGGTTTGAGCTTTGCCGTTGAAGAGGGTGTTGCGGCAGCCGACATCCGCTTGCAGGCGGTGGAGTTGGCCGACCCGGTCGCGGAGGTGAACGACGTGGGTTTCACAGGGCCGGCCGCAGTCCTTGTAGGTGGTGCCTTTGCTGAGGAAGGTGCAGAAAACGCAGTGCTCCATGTGAAACATCGGCATGTGTTGGTGTAGCGTGAGCTCAAACCAGTCGACCGGCGCGCCGGCCAGAAGCTCGAGCACCTGGCCGATGTTGAGATCGTAGGAAATCGTGAGGTGCTCGAGCCCAGCGTTTTCCATCAAGAGTTTTGCTGTGATGGGATTGGCGACGTTGAGAGAGAAATCGCCGATTTTTTTCAAGTCGCTACGATGCTGGTAGTAGTGGAGCGCGCCGAGGTTGCGGAGGAGCAGGCCGTCGGACTCGGCCTTTTCGATGAGCTTCAGGTATCCGGTCTCGCCGGGCTTGAGGATTCGTGGCGTCGCGAGGTGGATTTGAGATCCAGCGGCTGCATTTTCAGAGCGGAAAAATGCTACGGCATCTTTGTAGCGGCGCGGGTCTTCGAAGTCGCAGTAGATTGATTCCACTCCGCACTCGATGGCCGCGCGAACTTGCTCGGGCGTGCGGCAGAGGACGGAGAGTTGGGGCGCTTGGGGCTGGGTGCTTGGGATGGCTGGCAGTAGATCGCGGAAGGTGGTGGTGATCGTCGGCTGTGGTGCTCGAATGGCGGCGGCGGTTTCCAGCTGCTTGACGAGGGCGCGGCGGAGTTGGTTCAGCGTGGAGACGGCGATGTGGCAATTTCCTTCGAGTTGGTTATCCAACGAGCCCAGCTCAAAGGATGAGTCGCCCAGTCGTCCGAGTTGAGCGACGAGAGTTTCAGTGTTGAGTGGGTGCTTGGCCGCTTCTTGCAGGGAAATCTCACTGCGCACCACACAATCGCCGCTCTGGATTTCGATCGGTTCGCCGGGCTTGCCGCAGACGACGAGGTGGAGCGCTGATTTTTTCTCGGGTGGTCGGGTGTTTTGCCAAAACCGGCGGAGTTCCGAGTCGAGCTTGGGGTCGGATGTCTTGTAAAGCGTGTGGCCGGGCTTGATGCGGTCGAAGTTGATGCCGCTGTAGGTGAGGTGGAAAATGAGGCGATCGCCCTCGATCACCCAAATGCGTGCGCCTTGCTCGAGGTCGCGGTTTTCACCGGCATCGAACACGACGCCGTCGCCTGCGGTGAATGGCACACCGGTGAGATTGCCTAGCCGGATCCAACCAGGACCACAGTCGATGATTTCCCCTAGCAGCGGGCCGCGCTTTTTGCCGAATTTTCCATGAGTGAGGTACGGGTGATTGGTCCCGGCAAACCATCCGGTGCTGAGTCCGCGGGAGAATGTCATTTCCAACGCGTAGCGGTCGGCGGCGGTGATGGTGGACTCCTTTTCCTCCATGGCGGCATCGAGTGCCTTGCGGTAGACGCGGGTGACGGCGGAAACGTACTCGGGGGACTTCAGGCGGCCTTCGATTTTGAACGATTTCACCCCCGCGCGGACCAGGTCGGGGATGAGATCTACGGCGGCAAGATCTTGCGGGCTGAGCAAGTAGCGCACGGGGCCGAGGTCGCGGGTTTCTCCATCGACGACGATTTCGTAGGGCATGCGGCAGGCTTGGGCGCATTCGCCGCGGTTAGCACTGCGCTGGCCAAGGGACTCACTGGTCAGGCATTGGCCCGAATAAGCGACACAGAGTGCACCATGGACGAACACTTCAAGCGGCGCGTGAGTGTGGACCGAGGACGATTGAAACCTTTCAATTTCCCGGATGGAAAGCTCGCGTGCAAGCACCGCACGCTCCAAGGGAAAGAGGGACTCAACGAAGGCGAGGCCATCGGGGGAGGTGATGGTCATCTGGGTCGATGCGTGGAGCTCAACGTTGGGCGCCACCTCGCGAGCAAGCTTCGCGAGGCCGAGGTCTTGGATGATCAATGCGTCCACGCCAGCCGCCGCGATCCGCCGAAGCTGATCTTCCGCGGCCTTCATTTCTTGAGTGAAGATCAGGGTGTTCATGGCGATGAACCCCTTGACGCCGTGGCGATGGAGGAAATCCATGAGTTCCTCGAGATCGGCCTCGATGAAATTGTCCGCCCGCAATCTTGCATTGAACTTCGGCAATCCAAAGTAAATTGCGTCTGCTCCCGCCGCGACCGCTGCCCGGGCGCAATCCCAGTTGCCTGCTGGGGCCAAAAGTTCGGGAGTCAGGTCACAATCACTTGCTTGCATGAAGCGACTGAAGCATGGGACTCGCCCGAAAAACAGACGGGATTTCGCGCAATGGAAGATTGTGAAGGCGCGGAGGGAGGCGTCGCAAGGGTGGCCATCTGCAAACCCAAATATTTCAGTGATCCTAAGCATCTGCCTCGCGGAAATGGAAAAAATGTAAGGATTTTCCCACTAAATTAGACCTTTGCGGGGATTTTTTACTTGCGGCATCGGACGTGCCTGCTTGGTTTCACAGGACTTCACCAACTTTCGAGCACCTATTCCACGCCTCGGCATGAATTTCGCTGCGGTTGGCAGCCCTCGCTTCTCTCAGTTTCATGATTTCTCAACAACCGCCCATAGGACCAGCCAATCAAGCCGTACCGCTCGACCGCCGTAGTGTCATCAGCGGTCTAGGCTTGATGGGACTCGGGTGGTTGGCTTCATCGGGCTCAGCCGATGCGTTCGCGGCCCAAGCACCCGTGAATGCTGGCCCACGGGTGATCATTCAGACTCAAACGCGCAGGCCTGAGCCCCCGCAAGCGCAGGCACCCGCGCGGGCGATCACTTTGCCTGACCTGCCATCCGACTGGGCTCGGACCCAAGGGGTCGGCTTGCAGGAATATGCCCGATACCTCGCCAGCCTCAATCTGAAGAGCATTTCGGCACAGCAGGTCATCGAGGCACACGCCAAGAACAAAGGCTCGATTTGGAACACCCTGCCGCCCAAAAAATGGTGGAAGCGGATGGGCTACACCCTCCGAGTCGCAGACCGCATCGCATTGGAAATGAATGTAAAAGAGGTTGAGGTCGTTTCTGCCTACCGCTGCCCAGTTTACAATGCGCACTGCGAGGGTGCCAAGGTCGGTTCATGGCATCAGGCCAATGTGGCAGTCGACGTGAAATTTCCAACGCGCCCGTCCAAGGTGGCTGCGGTCGCACGGAACCTCCGCGAGCGCGGGCTTTTCAAGGGTGGTGTCGGCGGTTACTGGAATTTTACTCACATCGACTCCCGCGGCATCAACACCGACTGGTGAACCATTTCACGTTTTGAAATCTCGGCTCTGGAATGAAATCCAGCCAAGTGTGAATAAAGTGATGTTGAGCCCGAATAGGAACGCGTAGGACTCAATGATTTTAGGCCACGAGATTTGTTGCTCCATGATGAAGACCCATGCGCTCATGCGCCAAGTGATGAACCAACTCTCGTAGGGCTTAAAGAATGGAAAGCCTTGCAAGATCATGTCCACAAAAAGAATGGTCAAGGTGATGATCGTCGCAGCGGCAGGTTTGATTTTAAAACAGGAAAACATGAAGGCGATGGACGAGAGGGTGATCATGCTCACGCCGATGCCCCCAGCAGACATCGCCAAGCGACCCGCTCCTTCCCACCAATCCGAGTACGCTGCAAAGACCTTCATCTTTGGTTCCATGACAAACAAGCCGCCTTCCCAACCCACTGCGGCAACAGCCATGGCGTAACCGGAAATTCCAACAAAAAAAACAAACGTGAACGTGTAGAATGACACGGCAGCATACTTTACTAGCAGAAGTCGCAATCGGCTAATGGGGCGGGCGAAGACCATGCGGAGATTCCCGTCTTCGTTTTCCTTGGCGACAATATCACCGGCGACCAAGGCAAAATAAATCGATCCTAGCAGGAACATGCTGAGAAGCATGATCGTAAACGTAATGCTTAGTGAACTATAGTAGGTGCCAAAATCTAATCCATTTCGCTCAAGCATGGCGTGCATGAATTGCTGGCTGCGATCCAATTTATAAACAAACAAGATGACGGCCTCCATGAGTATGAAGGCACCATAGCCCATCCAGGTTCTGGGCCTTGCAAACAGCTTGCGCAGCTCGCCTCGAAGTTGCTGGGAAAAAAGCATATGGATCAAATTTCAGTTAGGGCTACCCGCGCCGTTGAGGATTTCCATGTAAAGATCTTCTAATGAGCGCCGCATCGGCGAGAAACCACGGATTCGAACACCGGCATGCACCAAGGTCTCGACCAATCCCGCAGGATCCACGGTGGCAGGAAGACTGATGCGCCCCACTGCGCGAGCCTCACCACCCGCGCTGTGCACCAAACCACAGGCAATCCCCCATGGCTCGAAGTCGACCTCAAAAAATCGTGTGTCATCTTGGATACTGCCGATGCTTCCTTCAAAAACCCGCTTTCCTTCACGGAGAATTGCCACCCGATCACACATCAACTCGACCTCGGCAAGCAGATGAGAGTTAAATAATACCGTCATGCCTCGCTCATCCCGAAGTTTCAGAATGAATTCACGAAACCACTTGATGCCCTCCGGATCAAGCCCATCCGTCGGCTCGTCCAACAGCAAAACCTCAGGCTCCGGCAGCAAGGCTTGGGCGAGTGCCAGCCGCTGCCGCATGCCGTGGCTATACGTTCTGACCTTGGAATGAATCCTGCGAGAGAGACCGACACGCTCGACCACCGATCGCGCCGCAGTGGCATCAAACCCACCGGAGTAGCTCATTAGAATCTTCAAATTATCCCAACCACTCAGGTAGTCGTAAAACGCAGGTGACTCAAAAATTGCCCCCACCTTACGCAATGCCCGAGAGCGATCACGGAGAACCGAAATTCCATCGATCGTCACGTCGCCAGAATCGGGCATGACCATGCCCAGAATCACACCGAGCGAGGTGCTCTTACCTGCCCCGTTATGACCCAGCAACCCATATATCTCTCCACGTTTCACATGGAACGAGACGCCAGAAAGCGCCGGCTTTCCACTAAATTTCTTCGAGAGTTCACTAGCAACAAGCATGGCGAGTGTTTCAATGACTGATGCCGAACCGAGTTTGGTTAGAGCTGCTTAAATCTGCATAAAGGAGGTTAACGCCACTGGGGTGCCATGCCTCTTTGTCGGTGATCAGCGGAATCTTGTCGGGGCGATCCTTTATCCCGAAAAACGTAAGTTCGGAAACGCGTAACCCATTCTGAGTTGAATTCCAAAAATAACTCGATCCGGTCAAATCGAATTCCTTCTTGTCAGCAGGACACCTGAACGCATCGGGCCCGCCTGAGTAGGGTGCTAGGACAGTGTCTAACACATCGGCATCCTCGCCCTTCGAAGATCGTGCCGCGGCAAGTGTGGGCATCGTGTCGCCATGCTCTTGGAGATAGCTTTGCAGGCTCACTCCAAGCGATCGAAGATGATTCACACACGCGGCTTCGCGAGACCTGCCCACTGCGGAAAGAGTGAATGAGTATGCAACCCCCCCAAGTGCAGCAATCAAACCAAGGACCACAAGTAACTCGACCAGCGAAAATCCTGAGCACCTCCTCATGGCTGGGTAGGGGAATCATTCTTGTGAAGAACGGGCCGGAATTCGTTGCCTCGCAGCCCCTGCATCGTCTCGTTCATCGCTTCCATTAGCGGGGCTAAATCAAGTTTGGTGTCGGCACTCGATTTTTCAAAGTAAGCGCGCATCCCCTCTTGACTGATCTTATCAAGTAAATCCGCGCCGAGCTCATCAGCACGCGCCATTTCCTCGCTTGTCCGTCCTTGCTGGATTTCCTTGAGGCCGAGTTCCACAAACTGCCGCCGTTGCTGAGGCTTCATTCCATCAAGTGACTCCATGAACCGACTCATTGATTCTACTACCGTAAGCTGAATAAAAAGAGACTTCTCGCCAGTCGCGAGTTTACGGAAGAAGCTCTCGCCAGCACGTTCTTCACGGTTCTTCTCACGTTCTTGAAAATCAAGACGATTGAACAAATCCGACAATCTACGAATCTCTGCCTCACGGCGCTGGGCCTCCTCAGAATTAATCTCTATGGTGCCCGAAGACCAATCGGCAAAGTTCGCCATCTCGATCTCCTTGCTTATCCGGTCCGCGGTGATCTTTCTCGACGCCGCAAAACTCTGTAGACCCCACACGCACCCCCAGACGACGGCCAAAACGACCGCCGCCCGTAAAAAAATGCCCTGCCGAAAACTCATGGCCCAATCTAGAGTGAGAAACCTCCCATGCAAGCCATCAATAATCCAAACATGCGCTATCGATGCAGCCACTGCATCAGGCACCCGCCGGACGCGAAATCGAAACCGATAAATTGATTAGATTAGCAATTGAGCCAAAAGCTTAAAGAAACCCCGATGATTCACCGAAAACATGCACCACGATTACCAAACAGATTGACATGAAACGCCCAGTCCTATAATGATCAAATTGATCGACACGTACGCTCCCCCAATGCGAAACCAGCCCCAGCACCACCGACTAACATCTGCAATCGCAGTCATAAGCGCTGGAATCTCGACTTGTTCAATCGCCGATGCAGCAACCCTAAACAGCCAACTTGCAACCTCCACCAATCTTGGGCTCATCGGTATGTCCACCGAGCGCTGGGGTCATGGACCATCCACAGCATCCCTGATCAAGGGCGAAATTAGCTCTGCCATCAGCCTTACATCCATTTACGACTCAAATTTTCTCCTCGATGAACACCACCCTTCTGACGAATTCACGACAATGCTGTCCCCGAAGATCCATTATGGCTCTGACCCCGAGGGTGGTGCGCCGATCACGATCGCAGCTGACTACGAAGCAAATGTTCGATTTCACTCGGAGAATTCGGATCTCGACGGCGTTAACCACCGGGGAGGATTCATGGCGAAAATCAAAGGCTCGAAATCTACCATTACGACAGAAGCACGATACCACTCAACATCTGCAACCGACAGCCTAACAGGAACATTTGTTACCACTGGTCTAACAAGTTTAAGATTACTTGGTTCTTACCAAGTCGCACCAAAAACATCACTTTACGCTGGGCTATCACATGACGCCTCGACTTATGACGCACCTGGGTTTGTAGCATATCAAACAATGAATGCCCAGACGGGATTCTTCTGGTCGGCTGACGAGCGTTTCAGCATGGGGCCGTCGTTTAACTATTCAACGATGCGGTCGGATGGAACCGAGAGCCATGACATTGGCACCGTATCAATCCAATCACGCTACAAATTGGCCGAAACCGTTCAAATTCTCGCATCGATCGGCAGGAACCAAGCCAACACCGAAGACGAATTCAATGGTCATCGTTATGGTCTGACAGGCCACCTCGCCGCGTACTGCCAAATTAATCCATTATGGACATGGGAAAGCGCAATTCAGCACGTCACGACACCATCAGCGACTCAAACGAACTACTTGGTAAAAGATCTTTCACTCACCACAAGCATCATAAGAAATTTCACCGCATCAACCGCAAGCCTAGGCGTGCTCGTTGAACTGCAGGGCTACGAGCAGCTTGCAAATGTAACCAACACACTTGTAGATGATAGCCGTTCAGAAATCATCATAGGTTACCAAAAAAGAATTCTAAACGGCCGGTCCGAAATCAAATCAAATGCTCGATATGCTCTAAATAGAGGTAATTCAAGATGGGAGCAACTACAGCTTATGGCTGAAATATCAATAATTTTTTAATAAAGGTAACAAGCTAAAGTAATTAGATAAATTCGTTTGATCTATCAAATTAAAGGTGGCATTATGAAAATATAACTTAGCTAGATAGCAAAAAGAACCACCACTCTGGACCAGATCGGCAGGCTTCCGTCAGTCCCCCCTTGACCTAAAGCATTTCCCCCTAACCTCATCCTGCTCAAAAACGGCAGCCCTTCTCTCTCCCCCTCGATTCATAACGCGCAGCCAATGCGCAATCGACAAATCCACTACGCAGCCAACAGGTGTGCGAAGTTGGAACATGGATCGTACATGCCCAGAACCCCAAAAAACCTAAGGTTTTAGAGTCACCCGACCCTACGCGACCAAGGGCGGCAGCGTACCACGCCAAGTCGGCGTCTTCGCCAGGCAGTTTTATTGAGCAATAAATGGATAAACCGAGTCATGTACCAGTGCAGTCTGCATTTACTTTCGATGATGCGTGCTTTGTCGTGACAAAGCACAGGTGGCTCATCGTCGGTGTTACAGCGATTGGCCTTGCCGCCGCAGTAACGACCTATTTCAGACGCGAAGCATTCTATCAGTCAGAAGCAAAACTCCTGATTCGCTATGTCCTCGAGCGCGGGACGATCGATCCATACCAAACCCAAAGCGACCCAGATGCCAACCCTGGAGGAGGCGTCATCAACACGGAAATCGAAATCATTCGAAGTGCTGACCTTGCCAGCGATGTCGCGGAACGCCTAGGTGCCAAAAACCTCCTCCCTGGGATAAACGGTAAGGGCTCACCCGATGATGCAGCGGATGCGATCGCAGGCGGCCTCGGGGTTACGGTCGGACAAAGCGCGAACGTGTTGGTAGTAACATACAATAACCATAGCCCAGAAATTGCAAAAAGGGTGCTCCAAGCACTGATCGATCGCTATTTTGAGAAGCATCTTGAGATCCATCGCTCCGCAGCGGCATTCGATATGGTCGCGAAACAAAACAAAGAGGTTCATGACAAACTCCAAAACACGGAGCGGGCATTAGACAAACTCAGAACGGAGTCTGGGTTTGTATCGCTCGCGGATGCAACAAGTGCCCTTTCCTCTCAGCGAGCGCGGACCATCGAAGAGCTCATGAATGCGAAGGCTGAACTTGCTGAGCAACATGCAAATTTCAACGAACTAAGCAAACAGGTAGACCATGACTCACATTCCGAACCGGTCCCACACGCAGGAGGTTTCCTGCCTGAAGCGTCACCGGATGTTGTGGCCGAATACAAGACAGCATCAGAGATGCTCGAGTTTCTCCATAAGCGAGAAATCGAACTTGGAATGAAGTTCACCGACGGAAACCAACTTCTCCGCCTCAATCGCAGTCGAGTCGCTGCCTATGAGAGGATAATCCGGGAAATGGTTCAAAACTACCCATCCCTCGCTACAGCGCGGATAGGCAAAGACCCGGACCCACTCGGCGTAAAGATGAACCTCATCACCTCCCGAGCAAAGCTTGCTTCAATCGATGCGAAAATCAATGTCTACCAATCACACTTAAATGAAATCAGTGAATTGTTCCAAAAGCAATACACGGTTGGTGCCCAAATTGAGGAACTAACCCGCCAAAAGGAATTGGAAGAAGCAGAATATCGCCTTCTCGAAACCAACCTGAAAAATGCACGTGTCGACCAAGCACTCGATCCATCACGGATGCCGAATATCACCATGGTTCAGCAGCCGTCACGGCCATTCCGCTACTATGACAAAAAGTCGGAAAAAATCATGATGGGCTTCGCTGGTGGTGGGCTTGCTCTTGGATTGGGCCTCGCGTTGATGATCGAACTGTTGATCGATCGGAGGATCCAGAGGCCCATGGAGATTGAGAATCGGATGCAATTGCCGCTCTTGATTGCAATTCCGAAGCTAAAAATGGAAGGCACCTTGAATCGAATTCTTGGCAATGCGACTCCGCGAAATCAACCACCTACCATGTTAGGCAAGGGGGCCGCCAACATGAAAGATGATCCGCGATCCAACGGAATTTTTCACTACGTTGAAGCAATCAGGGATCGAATTCTCTTTAGCTTTGCGGCAAACCATGTCACGCACCACCCAAAGATCATCGGGGTGACTGGATTGTCAAGAGGCGCAGGGGTAACGACGATTGCAAGTGGCCTTGCAAAATCCCTCGCGAACGCTGGTGGAACCAAGGTGCTGATTGTCTCAATCAGCCCAATGATCGAAGTTCAATCAGCACGCGAGGGACTTCAAGATGCAACTTTAAGAAGCGCCCTTTTGATGAGTGACAGTCAGGATGTCCGGCAGGTGGCGCCTGGGGTTTATCAACCGTTGTCGGATGATCCCGCTGATTGCGCACGGATGAGCATTACCTCAGTGCAGCTTAATAAGATGTTGCCCGCCATTAAAGAGAGCAAGTTCGACTACATTGTGTTTGATATGCCAGTGGTCGACCCAACAAGCAAGACGCTTGCAATGGCTGGAATGATGGACATGGTCCTACTGGTTCTTGATGCAGAAAAAACCAAAAAGGACAGGTTGGCATGGGGATATGCTGAACTTCGTAAATGCGGCGCGGAGGTATCTTGCATTTTTAATAAGAATCAGGTTTCCATCCTAAGCCATTCAAGCAGTCTATCATGAGGGTACTGAACAGGCAGATGAGGCATTCATTCGAAGCCCCAACGTTGCAATCTCTAGAGCGAACATTCAATTTTGATCCGTCTCCGTTATAAGTTGCTGAGTAAGGGCTATCGGTTACTCGACCAAGGAATCTTGTGGGCCACTGCTGCGGGCACTGCAAACATTCAGCAAGTAAGGCATTCTTTCCAAGGCGCAGATCCGCTTGATGAGGCGCAGATCGTAACCTATGCCATCGCGATCTTTGCCATCGCAGCAGGTTGGGTGGCTATCTTCCATCAGTCCATGGGCTATAAGGTGAGCCGCCTGTCTCCATTGATAAACCAGGTTCGCGGCATTGTTCTTGCTAGCGGCCTCTCTGCATTGTTGCTCGCGGCTGGTTCGGGTATAGTCTTTCAGGGCTGCTATGACGGCAGGAGTATCGCAGGCTTCTTTGGAATTGTCTCCCTTGTCGGAGTTGGAACCAGATTTTCACTAGATGTCCTATTGAAAAACTACCGCCAATCTGGCGATCATCAGCGCCATATTCTCATTGTTGGTACGAATAATCAAGCGATCGACATCGCGAAAAAAATAAATCAAAACGCTACTCTTGGCTTCAAGACGGTTGGCTTTGTCTCTGAAGAGCCAACACCAGCCTCTTCAATAAATCAGACTTTGCAACATGAGCACCCAACTCTCGGATCGGTTTCGCAGCTCAAATCAATAATGTCAGATCGACGGGTTGACGAAATCATGATCTGCCTTAGTTCAAACGCAAAACTGAGCGATGTCGGGAAGATCGTCCAGTGCGCGCGAGACATCGGAATTGTCGCAAGGGTTGTGCCAGATCAAAAAACAAACGAGTGGTTTGGTCAGCTGCAGCTCGAAAGGCTAGGAAAACATCATATCCTAACATTTTTTAGGGAAAAACTTCTAGTTCAACATATGCTTAAACACGCAATTGATATTGTTGGATCGATCTTATTGCTTGCTGTCCTGTCTCCAGTAATGGTCGTAACTGCGGTCCTAATCAAGGTAACCAGCAGCGGCCCCATTTTATTTGCACAAGAACGAGTTGGGATCAACCAACGCCCATTTAGGCTCTTCAAGTTTAGGTCGATGGTTGCCGATGCTGAGCGGCAAAAAAAGGGAATTCAACATCTAAACGAACAGACCGGCCCTGTATTCAAAATCAGAGACGATCCAAGAGTCACCACGTTCGGGAGGCTTTTGAGGAAGACAAGCATCGACGAGTTGCCGCAACTTTTCAATGTGCTTCGGGGGGAGATGAGCCTCGTCGGTCCACGCCCGCCTTTACTTGAGGAAGTTAGAAAATACGAATGGCATTACCGAAAGCGATTGTCAGTGATGCCTGGGTTGACGTGCATTTGGCAGGTAAGCGGCCGCAATCAGGTGTCATTTGAACGTTGGATGGAGATGGATCACGAATACATTGAGAAATGGTCACTATGGCTAGATTTGAAAATCCTTTTTGCAACAATTCCCGCGGTATTATTTGGCCGTGGCGCATCATGAAATCATTCTGATATGTCGACCCAAAAGCCTAAGGTATTGGCAATTTCATCTGGTGGTGGTCATTGGATCCAATTGCTACGACTAAAGCCAGCTTTCGCCGGATGCAGAGTTACCTATGCAACTGTTAGAGAAGGCTATGAGAATGATTTCGATGGTGCAGAATTCGCACTCATCCATGACGGGAATCGTTGGAGCAAGATCAACTTGTTGCGTTCGGCAGCGGCGGTCTTTTGGCTCGTGCTTCGCATCAGGCCTGATGTGGTTGTCACGACTGGAGCCGCGCCTGGATACTTTGGATGCGTCTTTGGTAGGTGTTTTGGAGCGCGTGTTGTATGGATTGACAGCATTGCAAATGCAGAAAAGCTCTCAGCATCTGGGTTGAATGCTAGGCCATTTGCCCACCTCTGGCTAACGCAGTGGCCGGATCTGGAGTCTGATTCTGGCCCCCGATACATCGGAAGTGTCATATGATCTTCATCACAGTAGGAACCGATCGGCCCTTTGACCGCCTGGTCAAGGTGGTGGACAATTGGGTGCAACGAACCGCTAGGAATGACGTGGTTGCCCAAATTGGTAGAGGCGGATGGCGCCCTCAGTCAATGCGGGCAGTGGAGTTTATTGAGCCACCCGAATTTGCGCGATATTTCCAACAGGCGGATGTTGTGATTTCCCATGCTGGAATGGGCACCATTCTCTCAGCACTCCACCACGGAAAGCCCCTCATCGTGATGCCTAAATTGGCGAGTCTGGGAGAGCATCGAAATGAACATCAGACGGCGACTGCGCGTAAGATGGTGGCAATCCACGGTGTGGCCGTTGCGTTCAATGAAGTGGACCTCGAAAACCAACTCGATCGCATCTCCGAGTTGGAGCCGCCGAGAAGAATTGGCCAATCCGCCAGCGATTCATTACTGCGTGGAGTGAGAGAATTTATATTTCACTAAGTTCGGCAAGCAAAGATTGGCATTAATGATGATGCGGAATGCAACTAGATGTGTTGGCCGAACTGGCAGATTATGCGGTTTTCTTGGGTCGCTAGTGGATCCTCGGACCTACCTGCATGTGGCACGGCTGCTTCATTACTATGCATATAGCCACGTTCGCGAACGGAGAGATCTACAGATCGGAGCCAGATCAAGATTGGCTCCAAATGTCTCATTACGCAATGCCGCTCGAATCGACATCGGCCACGACTGCCACGTAGGGGATCACTGCTATCTATGGGCAGGCGACTCATCTGGGACCATAACCGTCGGCGATTTTGTGTCTCTAGGTCCTGGGGTCTTCGTGACCGCATCAAATTATCAGTACACTGGTAATGGGAAATTTAGGGATCAGCCCCGGATTGAGAAAAATATAACGATTGGGAATGATGTCTGGCTTGGTGCGCGAGCAATTATTACCGCAGGTGTTACGATCGGCAATGGTTGCATTGTAGGCGCGGGGGCAGTTGTTACCAAAGACATTGAGGCCGGCTCGATTGCGGCAGGGATTCCGGCTCGTGTGATCGGCTACCGGGACAAGAAAACAACAAAAAAGAATTTATGAGGTTCACGGTTTGCATTGTTATTGTGTCGTACAACTCGGCAGATAACATCGTCTCTTGCTTAAACAGTGTCCACGCGTCAAACTCTGGGAACTTTTCACAAATTATCGTGGTCGATAATGATTCAAGCGATCACACTGTTGAGCTCGTTGAACGACTATTCCCATCAGTCAAACTCATTCGATCAGGTGTAAATCGAGGATTTGCAGCCGCAGTAAATATCGGCGTCAGACACTCCAATTCCGATTTTGTCCTGCTTTTGAACCCAGACACGGTTGTGGAGAAGGATGCCATTAGAACCGTCACCGAGTTTGCTCAAAAAGAGCCACAATATGGCATCTATGGAGGCCGAACGCTGAAGCCAGACGGCACATTGGAACCGTCATCATGTTGGGGCTTGCCCTCGTTATGGAGCATGTTCCTCTTTGCGTCTGGAATCACGACGCTTGTACCAGGAAATCGTTGGCTGGATCCTGAGTCAATCGGGGGTTGGTTGCGTGACACCCTTAAGGAGGTGGGTGTGGTGACTGGATGCTTCCTGCTGGTTTCTCGTAGGGTCTTTGATGAATTGGGTGGTTTAGATGAGCGCTATTTTATGTATGGGGAGGATGTTGACTTCGCGATCAAGGCGAGAGCGGAAGGATATCGCCCAGTGATCTGTCCTGATGCAGTGATCATTCATGAGGTTGGTAAGTCATCAGCTACCTTGGGCAAGAAGATGCTGCTGCTTTATAGGGGGAAAGCATGCCTTGTCAGGACCCATTGGCATGGGATGGCCAGATGGTCTGGCTTGTCGTTATTGTGGCTAGGCACCTGCCTTCGCGCGGCATCGTCATCCATTGGATCCCGTTTGAACATAATCAGTCCACGAAATCACTGGGAGATGCTCTGGCGTACCCGAAAGCAATGGATCGATGGCTACCCTGGTCCTGTTCATGGTGCACGCGCAGACGTCAATGAGGTTGAAATATGCTGATTAAGTAAACACTTGTGAATACTCGATCATGATCAGCGTAGTTATTCCAACGTATAATCGATGTGATGCAATCTTAGCTCTCCTTTCTACGATCTATCAACAAACGGATGCATCCTTCGAGGTATTGGTGATTGATGACTCTTCCAATGATTCCACGGTAGATGCAATTCGAAGAGAGTACCCAGCGACCATCGTTATTGAAAACATTGCCAATTCAGGACCCGCGGTGTCACGAAATCGTGGAATCGTGGCATCTACTGGCAACATCATTCTTGGGTTGGATAGCGACACCACGATTCCTGATAGACAACTCCTCGCGCGGATTGAAGAGTTTTTCGAGCGACGCGATGAGATAGACTGCGTTGCATTCCGTATCCTAAAGCCAGATCGGGTGAGTGAGGATGCCGAAAGATGGTGGCATCCACGGCCGGTGGGCGATTATGCAAAAAGGCAATTTTTCACCGACTACTTCAGCGGTACTGCATATGCAATTAGAAAAGATTCCGCTTTGGACGCAGGCCTCTACCCAAAGCATTTCTTCATGCATTATGAAGAGGTACTACTTGCATGGCGTTTGATCGACCGGGGGCGTAAGATCCTCTATTCACCGGAGTTTGTGGTGATTCACGATGCAAATCCAGTATCAAACCGAAACCTAGTAGAAGTGTATTTTAAGCCACGCAATCAGATCCTGCTTGCAATAAATTGCCTGCCAGTAGGCTATGCGATCTGTTACGTATTGCCGCGCGCAATATATCAACTCTGCAAGGCCACTGGTAATGGCCACCTCGACAAATTTTTTCGAGCAATGCGATCGGCATTACACCATCTACCTTCACAAATTCAAGTGCGTCGCCCATTGCAACCTCAAACCCTTAAACACATCAGAGAACTAAGATTACGAAGCTCTGAAAGTTAACATAATCTTAGCAAAACCATTGGTTATTTCAGCACGTTATATAAATACGTTTTTGATTATTAAGGCCGCCAAATTAGGTCTTTCGGATGACGTGCTTGATTTTTTCAAATTTAATAGCTCATTGTAAAAATGAAAAACTTTCTCACTATTTTCATGGGTATCAGATTTGGGCATCAATATGCACTGCTACTTATATGTGGATTCGTCACACAGGTGACATGTTTGCAGGCAGTTACCACCGTAACCTACAAGGGGATTACGTGGAATTTTTCAGCAGATCGGACTACTGGAACATTCGCCAATGGTGAACCTTGGGTGATTGGTCCTGTTACAATTACGGGGATCACCCCGAATCCCACACAAAGCGTCGATGGGGTGCAGCATGGCTCGATGATCAATCCCACGCCAAATGCTGCTCAAGGGTTCGATAGCCATCCATCGATCACTCCATCGATCTCCTACCAGCCATCACTCAACGTTGCGCTTTCACTTCCATTCACTCTTAAGGTAAATGACGTCTTGGTGTCGGCGAATAGCCAATGGGTCTATCCAACCTATCTGAAAACTATTTGTGCGCTTACCGTCTTGGGTTCTGCCCCGCCCGCTGGTAGCTTCCGACCAAGTATCTTCGGAACGGATCGCACGGTAAGGTGGAATATCAGCCAGCTTAATTGGGGAGTACTGCAGACCTACCCATCAGTCCCATCGACGCCCTCGAAATCTACGATTCAGTCCCAGGTGCCGCTCCTTCCTTGGTTTGAATGGGCAAACATCTGGTCAGGCAATAGCCTTCAACCGGTGGACAATACCGCCGATGGTGATAAACAATATGGTCGTGAAACTGCAATGAAGTTCGGGCAGGTCGGCCTTTGGCTAAACACAAATCAACCTCTTGCGGATAAGCAGCCAATTGCGATCCAGATGGTGCAGAATGGACTAGACATCTATGCGTATGTACAAAATGGCGGCGGTTTCTATCACGATGGCGGGCATAAGTGTGGGCGCAAGCTTCCGCTTGTATTGGCCGCACTGATGCTCAATGACACAGCCCTTAAGTCCATGGCAGGGAATCCTGATATCTTTCAGGAAGACACCCAGACGTTCACCGTGACTCAGGCGGATGTCGGACGTGTGGTCAACATGGACTACCCTGGATATGTGACAGCGACCTATGTCCAGCAGGACGTGGGAATTGCAGAATGGGGCGTGAGGCACCGCTGGGAGCCGTTCTGGGACAATCGCACGTGGAACACTGGGTACCGATCGGTGGTGGGTCCAGGGATGATGGGGCCATGGTTGGCAGCATACTTGATGGGTGCTCAGAATGTATGGAATCACCCCCCAGCATTTGGTTACATGGCGCGATACCATTCCATTGCAGGGGATGGGACGACCTTTACCGCTGAGATGTATGCGGCCTATAAACAAAACGCAGTGCCGCCTCCCGCGAGCAATGCTGTGGTTACCCCGATAATTGTCCCCGCAGGCGGCAGTTTTGATACCCCACAAGCGGTCTCAATCTCGACACCCACTCTTTCGGCGACCATACGATATACGCTCAATGGGAATACACCTGGAACGTCGGACATAGCTTATACCGGCCCAATTAGTATTGCATCAACGACAACGATCAAGGCAATCGCTTCTGCGGCAGGCTTAACCACGAGTGCTGTAGCTCAGGCAGACATTGCTATAGGTGCAGGATTGCCAGTCTTTAATCCAGTGCCTAGTGCATATGGTGCGCCACAAATGGTGGCCCTTAGCAGTTCAACTGTGGGTTCAACGATTCGATTCACCTCGGACGGAACGGATCCAACCACAACCAGTTCCATTTATACAGGTCCAATCTCGGTTCCCATAAACACCACCATCAAAGCATTTACCCAGAAATCTGGTATTGCATCAAGCGCTGTCGCAAGCGGTAGCTACCTTATCGGCGCAGTTGTTGGTAGTCCAGTATGGAACTCAGTAGACTTCACACCGAAGTCAATACCATTCACCTATAGCTTTGATATGGTTGCCTCAGGAAACAACATCGACGCTGTGATTGGACTCGGGGGTATTTCACCTGTAGCCGCTTACACAGACCTTGCATGCATCGTAAGATTCAATAGTAGTGGCAGAATTGATGTGCGGAATGCTGGGGCGTATACGTCAGCGATCGACTATCCCTATGCACCTGGAGTAATCTATAGCTTAAGGCTTTCGGTAGATCCGATCTCAAAGACCTACGGCGTGACCGTATCGGCAAATGGCTCGATACCAGTCGTACTAGCACAAAATTTTCAATTCAGAACCGAGCAAGCAAACCTTGCCACCTTCAATAACATGGCTCTCATCGCTACTGCCGGTTCACAAACCGTGACAAATCATGGGGTCGTTGAGGTTCGCCCATCTGCACCAAAGGGCCTGAGGGTAATTGGGCAATAGGTAAAAATTGGTCCGATTGAGACCACGTCCACTGCCCTTAAGATGGATCGTCACATGGTTGATAGAATACGTGTCCTCTATAGTTTCCCGCATAAGATTGGTGCAACTGGCATTTGTTATGCAGCTTGGGAACATGTTGAATCAATACGCGCAGCAGGTGCCGATGTCACTGTCTGCACCGGTGTTCTTCATAAGCAATTCTCAGAAGGCATTCACGTAAACACAACCCTAAGCCGTGGGAAGCTCCGAGTTCCTTATCGTTTATTTGGGAGGATTGGTTCCTGCAGGATCCACGATTGGATGACGTCCCGGTGGCTGCTCAAGAACCCCAACAGGTATGATATTGTTCATGGATTCGCATTAGGCTCACTTGAGACCATCCGAGCCGCCGTCAAGCTAGGTATTCCAACGGTTCTAGAGCGTTGCAACGCTCACACACGTTACGCCTACGAAGTGGTTCAGGCTGAATGTAAGCGATTGGAAATGAAAATGCCTCATGGTAGCTCCCACGAGTTTAATGCAGCGCAGCTAACACGGGAGGAATTGGAATATGATGCGGCTGACTACCTGTTTTGCCCATCTGAGTTTGTTGCGCAGACGTTTGTAAATTATGGCATTAACCCATCAAAAATTGAGCGTTTCCAATATGGGTTTAAATCCTCTCGCTCCACATCCTCAGAAGAATATCATAAGTCCGGCGGCCTAACTGCACTCTTCGCAGCAGCTTGCACTCCAAGGAAAGGGCTTCATTATGCATTGGATGCATGGTTGTCATCTAGCGCGTGCGAGTCGGGCAGGTTCCTGATCGCTGGTGAGTTCATACCGGGTTATGCGGAGCGCCTTTCCGTCAAACTATCACACCCAAGTGTAACATTGATCGGATACCGGAGCGACTTATCGGCGGTCATGCGAAATTGTGACGTTCTGATCCTTCCTAGCATTGAGGAAGGCAGCGCGCTTGTTACCTACGATGCAAGGGCCGCTGGCTGCCTCCTCCTTGTATCTGACGCATCTGGTGCAATCTGCGAGCATGAGGAAAATGCACTTGTTCACCCTGCTGGTGACGCTGCGGCGCTTGCCGAACACATTTCACGAGTGGATGGTGACCGAACCCTACTTAACAGGCTGACGAGCAGATCGCTTCAATCCATTGATGAAATCACTTGGGAGGCAGCGGGAATTAGGATGGTAAAGGCGTACGAGCGGATGGTCAGGCAACACAAACCGCTGATGGACTCGCATCAACGCAACTGACGATCGATGAGGTTCAACATCCTCGATGACTCAGGGTTCGCCTCTGCGCATACCCTGGGATACACCATTAAAATCGACATGATCTATCCATCTAAAATATTATGAACACAATTCAGGATGCTAGCGCAACTGAGCTTATAGAATTCAATCGCCCATATGCTGCGAAAAACTCATTTGCATATATGAAAATAGCGGTTGATAATTCACATACTTGTGGGGATGGTTCATTTACCAAAAGATGCCAAGGTTTCCTCGAGCAGGAAATCGGGGTTGCCAGAGCATTGTTAACGACCTCGTGCACAGATGCATTGGAGATGGCAGCGGTGCTGTTGAACATCCAGCCAGGCGATGAGGTAATCCTTCCATCATTCACCTTTGTCTCAACTGCAAACGCATTCGTACTTCGTGGCGCGAAGCCTGTATTCTGCGATGTAAAGCCCGATACGTTAAATCTTGATGAAAAATGCCTAGAGGACCTCATAAGTGGCCAAACCAAGGCTATCGTCCCAGTTCACTATGCTGGGGTTGCGTGTGAAATGGACCACATCATGAGTGTGGCGAATCGAAATGGAATTCCCGTCGTGGAAGACAACGCGCATGGCCTATTTGGAAAATACAAAGGGCGAAATCTCGGAGCGATTGGAGCGATGGCGACACAAAGTTTTCACGAAACCAAGAATTTCAACTGTGGTGAAGGCGGTGCACTTCTTATTAACGACGAAGATCTCACCGAGAGGGCAGAGATCATACGGGAAAAGGGAACAAATCGAAATCGATTCTTTAGAGGATTGGTTGATAAATATACATGGGTTGATATCGGATCAAGCCACCTCCCGGCAGACTTGCTTGCGGCATACCTCTATGCGCAGTTTGAAGCATTTCACGAGATTCAGGCGATTCGTAAAAACTCGTGGATTGATTATGATGATTCCCTTAGAGAATGGGCCGTCGAATGCGGGGTAGAACAACCGCATGTTCCAATGCATTGCGAGCAGGCATATCACATGTATTATTTGCTAATGCCATCATTAGATGCGAGGCAGGATCTAATAGAACACCTAAAGTGTTTAAGGATAACGAGCCCGTTTCATTACCTGCCATTGCACCTCTCGAGTATGGGTGCAAAATTTGGGTCAAGGGCTGGAGACTGTCCAGTTGCAGAATCGATAAGCGATCGCATCATACGCCTCCCATTCTATAACAGCATCACGAAGTCTGAGATCAACAGGGTAATTGATGGTGTAATGTCCTTTGAGATTGGTTGAGACTCAACGCAATCACAACAAACGGCACAGGTCACAGGTAATTACAATCGTCTCGATACCCAATTTTTGACGAAACGGATGAACCTAGCGGCTATTATATTTTTTGCTGGCGTTGCAGGGGCGCTTCTCATCGTGCCACGCAGATGGGCAGTCGTACCTCTCTTAGTTGGATGCACCTACATGACGATGGCACAAGGAATCAAGGTTGGCCAGGTCTCGCTGCCCATCTATCGAATGCTTCTTCTCGTTGGGGTAGTTAGGGTCTGCCTCAAGGGTGAGAGATTGCTAGGAAAGATGAATCGGATTGACTTTTTGATGATCGGTTGGGGCGTGTGGGTGATTTTATGCAGCGTTTTTCACGACCAAGCCCGCGCAGGAGTTGTGTATGCCTGTGGGATTGTTTTTAACCAAACCCTATTTTACTTTTTGATTCGAATTTGGTGTGCAAACCTAAACGAGGCGACGTACGTGCTTTCCATTGTCGCATTGTTGTTGATCCCAATCGCCGTAGAGATGCTATCTGAAAAAATTACGGGACGAAATCTGTTTGCCTCATTTGGTGGGGTGCCTAATCATGTTCTGATCCGTGAGGGCTCGTTACGAGCACAAGGCCCCTTCAGGCATCCAATTCTTGCGGGTACGGTAGGCGCAACCTGCATACCCCTGTTCATCGGAATTATAAGACGCCGTCGCAGTGCAGCTGTCCTTGGGATCATCGCCTGTCTAGTAATAACGTTCGCCAGCGCATCAAGCGGACCCGTGATGAGCGCCCTTGCTGGGTTGGGCGCGACCTTTTTATTCTGGTTTCGTAGATACGTGCCAGCAATGCAAAAAATCGCAGTCGCACTGTATCTTATGCTGATGCTGGCAATGTCAAAGCCACCATATTATTTAATCTCCAAGATCGATATCTCTGGCGGAAGCACTGGGTGGCACCGGTCGTATCTCATTGATCAAACCTTCAGGCATTTTTCTGAATGGTGGGCATTCGGAACCGATGAGACAAGGCACTGGATGCCGAATCAGGGTTTCGCTTTAGATCCACATCATACTGATATCACTAATGTTTACATTGGGTTTGGAGTAACAGCAGGTTTGCTTGGAATGACAATGTTTATATGGATCATGTGGACATCGTTTTGCTGGGTTGGAAATGCATGTAAGCGCTTCGAGGCTGAGGATATCACCGTGGCATTCTTTGTCTGGTGTATTGGATGCGCTTTGTTTGCACATGCGATCACAGGACTATCAGTTGCCTATTTTGATCAATCGATTATTTACCTTTGGCTGTGCATTGCGATCCTAAGTTCAACTTACTCATCAGATTGTGGGCCCACATTAAATAGGGCTTCCGGTGACACGCCGCCCCAGGCCAATTGGGATAGCGAATCGAGATGTCGTCATGGAAACACGATTACAATATAAAGAGAATACTGCGTTTCATGACCCAGATTAACTGACAAACTAGAATGCAACAACCCTTGGTCTCAGTCATTATTCCAACCTACAATAGATCGAGCACACTAGGTCGGGCAATTCGTAGCGTATTGAATCAAACCTACCCCGATGTAGAGTTGATTGTCGTAGATGATGGCTCGACGGACGATACCGCGTCAATCCTCGGATCCTACGGAGAGAGAATTTGCTGGATGTCTCAGCAACAGTCGGGACCGTCGGCCGCGAGGAACACTGGGGCAAGGTTGGCCACGGGGAAATTCCTCTCGTTTCTTGATTCGGATGATTGTTGGGAATCAGACAAAATTGCGATCCAAGTTGAACTTCTGCTGCGCAGTGGCGAACAGGTGCCTTGCTGTATTTGCGATGCCCTGATCATCGATCCAAATGGTTCTCAAACTACTTCGTTTAGCGTTGCTGGGGTCGACTGCAGTTTAGAACGTGGGTATTGGACGAACCCCGAGCTGGTCATCGCGACGAGATTTATTTTATTCAACCAGGTTGCCCTCATATGGCGCTCAGCATTTGAGGCGGTAGGTGGATTCTGCGAAGATCTCAAACTTCTTGAAGATCATGACCTTGCGTTCAGACTTGCCTGCCTAGGTCCATGGGGATTCGACGAAAGGCAGTTAGTAAAAAAATATAATGAAACATTGGGGATTGGTGTGACGGCGATGCGTGATCAACTTTGTCACGCGATTGCCTGGCAGCAAGTCATCAGCCGTTGTGTGAGGTGGGTACCAGATTCCGAACGGGCGCTTTTGTCGCTGATCAGCAGGTGTCTTCATGAAGCAAATATCGAGGTTCTCTGTCTCACCTCAATTCGTGATTGCTGCCAGGTAAAGCGGTGGGTTGCAAGACTCAGGCTGGCGGCACTACGGTTTCATCAGAAATTGAATCGTCGCCGACTATGTTGGCCGCGGGTAGAATGCGCACCAACCCTTTTACCAGCGATAGGTGCATGAACGGCAATGGGTGATTTTCCGGAGCTAGAATACCTTATAATATGGAAATAGTCATCGAAAAAGGAATGATCGAACGGCAGTACTGGCGTGATCTCTGGCGCTATCGCGAGCTACTTGTGTTCCTGGCGTGGCGAGACATTCTTGTTAGATACAAGCAGACAGCTATTGGCGTTAGTTGGGCTGTGATTAGGCCTTTGCTGACGATGCTAGTCTTGACGGTTGTATTTGGTTGGGTGGCCAAGATGCCATCTGGCTCGGATCCTTACCCTGTACTCGTCTTCTCCGCGATGTTACCATGGCAGTTTTTTGCCGGGGCCTTTTCGGATTCTGGCAGCAGCCTTATTGCAAACTCAGGAATGATTTCGAAAATCTATTTTCCTCGCATGATTATCCCAGTGAGTAGCGTAATCACAAGTCTAGTAGATTTCTTGATTTCCTTTTTTCTCCTTCTTTGTCTTATGGGATTTTATGGATGTGCGATTCATCGATCATTTTTATGTTTGCCAATCTTTGTAATGCTAGCAATCGGAACCGCGCTGGGTGCCGGCCTTTGGGTTTCATCTCTTATGGTTAAATACCGGGACTTTCGTTATATTATTCCATTTGTAGTTCAATTCGGATTGTATGTATCGCCGGTAGGCTTTTCTAGCAAAGTTATACCTGAAGAGTGGAGAATAATATACTCTTTGAACCCGATGGTGTGTGTAATAGATGGATTTAGGTGGTCCATCTTGGGAGGAGAGGCGCCATTTATACCAAGCCTCATTTTTACTACAGTGATGATTATTATTATTATTGCCTCGGGAATCCGATACTTCCGATCGACTGAGAAGACGTTTGCGGATATGATTTAAAGTTATTCTGTATTACTATGAGCAATAGAATCATATGCGTTGATAGTGTCTCAAAGCGCTATCAATTAGGAGATGGAAGATTCCACGGTGATGGTCTCCGGCATAAGCTCGATCATATGCTACGTTCACCGTTTAAGAGGAGGCATGGAGCTGCAATAAAATTAGGAACAAAGGACGTGCACTTTTGGGCATTACGCGACCTCAGCTTTTCGATTGAGGAAGGTGAGGTTGTTGGGATAATCGGACGGAATGGAGCTGGCAAATCCACTTTGCTAAAGATTCTGAGCCGTATCACTGAACCATCAGCAGGCAGGGTGCGGCTTCGAGGACGAGTGGCAAGCTTGCTTGAGGTCGGAACTGGCTTCCATCCAGAGTTAAGTGGCAGAGAAAATATTTATCTTAATGGAGCGATACTTGGAATGCGACGGGCTGAGATAAAAAAGAAATTTGATGAGATTGTTGGATTTTCTGAAATCGAGCAATTTATTGATACCCCGGTTAAACGTTACAGTAGCGGAATGTACGTTAGACTCGCATTTTCGGTCGCGGCCCATTTGGAGCCAGACGTTCTCATCGTCGATGAGATTCTTGCGGTTGGCGATGCGGCTTTTCAGAAAAAGTGCTTGGGCAAAATGGAAGAGGCATCGAAAAAAGGAGGAAGGACTGTCCTCTTTGTTAGCCACCAAACTGGCGTTATACAAAATCTATGCGGACGATGTATCTTACTCGAAGGCGGCATGATTGGTTTCGATGGGAAAACCATGGACGCGTTGGATTACTATGCAGCAAGTTCTAGAAAGCTGTCGCAGGAATCATTAGTCGATCGGGTGGATCGTCAAGGGGTTGGTGATGCAAGGGTGACTTCGGTCTATTTTGTGGATAGTTCCGGGGCTGTCGTGTCTGAGGCTTTTTCTGGTGGTACGGTACGGATTCGCGTCGCATTTACCGCCAACCCAGCGGTTGAATTGAGGGACTGCAGGATAAGCATTGCAGTCGTGAAAGACCTTGCGCCGATTTTGGTGCTGTCAACTGACTTGGTGGACAAGCGTTTGATGAGGTTGAGCGGCGATGGCGAGATCGAGTTTGTTGTGGATCGATGGCCGCTCACGATGGGCACCTATCAATTAACAAGCTACATTGCGAGTGGTGGTGCTTGCACACAGGACTGGGTCGATGACGCTGCATCAATCCAAGTTTTAGACGGTGATTTCTACGGTTGCGGCAAAAGCTACCACGAAGGTTGGGCGGGGAAGTGTGTCCTAGTTGAGCATGGATGGAGGCGCGTCAGTCCGCCGGATATGCGTCGGGGGTCGTTGGCTTTTTAGCCTCTTTGCGAGTGTTAACGCCCGATAGGTAGCCTCGATTCAGCGGGCCTATCATAGGAGAGATAACCGATGCCTATGGATACACCTGTATGCTTGATCATTTTTCGAAGACCTGAGCATACACGTAGGTTATTGGATGTCCTGTCGGTCGTTAAACCACGAAATCTGTTTGTGGTGGCCGATGGTCCACGCCCTGGATTTAGTGGTGATGATGCGGCATGCGCAGCGACTAGGGGTCTTATTGACCAAATTGATTGGCCGTGTGACATCCGGCGCTCCTTTTCTGACTCTAACCTTGGTTGTGGTCTTCGTCCAGCCTCTGGGATCGACTGGGTGTTTAGTCAGGTCGACCGGGCAATCATTCTTGAAGATGACTGCCTTCCAGACCCATCATTCTTCACTTTTTGCGAGGAGACATTGGAGAGGTACTTTGATGATCCTAGCGTGATGCATATCAACGGCACAAACTTCTCAAGCGAACCCCTGCCAATCACAAGCAGCTATAGTTTTTCTAAAGTAGTCTCCTGCTGGGGCTGGGCGACCTGGCGCCGAGCGTGGAGATATCATGACTTGGCGGTCCGAGATTGGCCATATCTTGAAGGCAGCAATGTCCTACGAAAGGCAATCTCGCACCCTAGGATGGCAAATGAGTTCTCTGCGATGCTTACTGATGCGCATCGCAGGGCTGGTGATGTTTCTTATTGGGATTACCAGTGGGCGCTTGCATGTTATTCACGCGGGGGTCACTCGCTTATCCCTCGTCAGAACCTGATATCGAATTGCGGATGCGGGCTAGATGCAACACACACGTTTGATAGCAATAGTCAATTGGCAAATATTGCAACCGGTTGCATTACTATTCCGTTGATTCATCCGGTCCAGCGCATTGCAAACCCGCAGTTGGATACCATTGTGCAGCGAATGATCATCGGATCCAGCACTCGGCTAGGTATTTTTGACAAGGTCCATCGGTTTGGAAGACGTGGGGCCGCTCATCTTGCAAAGCGTTTCGCTGGCATTATGGAATCTAGATTATTCTAAAGGTATTAAAATATTTATAGTAATATTAAAATTAGGCAAAAATGAAAAAGCAGCTTACATATTCACTCGCATTCCTTAGTATCCTTGCTAGTCCATGTCATGGCGAGCAACCTGTGTTACGTATTATGCCTTTGGGAGACTCGATAACCCAAGGATGTTGTAGTGGGTCTCAAGCTTTCGGCGGCTACCGATCAAAGCTCTATGAGCTACTTACCCTCGGCGGAGTTGCGGTAGACTTTGTTGGCACCTTATCTGATCCGCCAAACAATGGAAGTCTCCCCGATAGAGACCATCAGGGATATCCAGGTGCTACGATCGAAATGCTGCAGAATAGTATGGGTAATGTCTTAACAAATGTTCTTACTCCTGACATTATTCTTTTGGATATTGGTACAAATAATTTCTGGAATGGCGATCAGCCAATAGCTGTTAGTATGGCCCTTAAAGCCCTGATTGAGCAAGTTGCTATGCAGAGTCCATCCCCAAAAATACTTGTATCCAATCTTCTTTTACGAACTGATGACCATGCAGTAGCGCAAGATCAATTCAGACGTGATTACCTGCCAGCACTTGTGAGTGATGAGGTTGCCCGTGGTCGGCATGTTTCAATTGCCGACCTTCACAGTGCGTTGTTAGGATCCGACCTTACGGCGGATCGTGTGCATCCAACCGTCAATGGGTACAACAAGATGGCGGTCGCATGGTACCAAGCAATAAAAGAGGCGACCGGCAGCATTTTGATTGATCCAGTAAATATGCTCTCGAATGGCGGTTTCGAGTCAAACGCGTTCGGTCCATCTGGTGATCTAACCTACGGCCCTTATGCAGTAGAGGGTTGGGTAACATTTGGAAGCCCCTCCGGATGGACGACGGAATGGAATCCGGTGCTATCAACGACTGAAGGGTCCAAGGTCGTCTTTTTCAACGCCGGTGACAACTCTTATGACGGTTACATTTCGCAGACCTTTTCCACCGTGCCAGGGACAATCTACCAGCTGTCATTTGATGCCGGTATCGTTGTAAGTGAAAGCTGGGCACCCCGCCAACAGTCAATGGGTGTTACGGTATCGGGTTCCTCCGAGTTGTTGTCAACAGAAGTAAAACTACGAGGAAACGATGGTCGAGCTCAATGGCACCCGCATCAAGTTTACTTTACAGCTGATTCCAGCAATACATCAGTAGTTTTCCTTGATAAGTCACGTGAGCTTGTTGCTCCTACGGCACAATATAGCGATCTTCTTCTAGATAACGTACGGCTTATCGTGTCTCCGAAGGACCCTACGTTGGTTGCAAGGTCCCAAGCAATCACTGTAAAGACTGGTGAGGAATTTAAATTAAAGCTAACAGGGTGGTTAGACCAAATAACTCAGCCGGAGAACATTACGATTTTAACCGTTCCAAGTCACGGGTCCCTTACGTCTACGGGTGATGATATCACCTATTCATCCGAGCCCGGTTACATAGGAACTGATTTGTTTAGTTTTACAGTAACTAACGGCTCCACGCAGTCCACGCCAGGAATTATCACAATTACTGTCGTGCCTTCAGAAGCTGCGACTCTAACTAATGGAAGCTTCGAGAGCGGTTCTCTAGTTGGCGGTTTCGCTGGAGGCTACAACCTTGATGGATGGCAAGTGAGTGGAACGTCTTTTGGTCTTGGAACTTCATGGAATTCAAGGTTGTCAGCAACTGATGGAGAAAGAATCGTTTTCTTTAATCCAGGGTCAGATGCATTTGGCGGTAGCATATCCCAAACCTTCGCGACTATTCCAGGGGTTGCCTATATTCTTACGTTTGATACGGGTATTGTTGTTAGTGAAACCTGGGCCCCGCGCCAGCAGGAGTTGTTGGTAGAGGTCTCTGGAAACGGACTGATCTCATCAAATTCTGTCTTGATGATCGGTCAGGAGGGTGCTGCAGTTTGGGCATCAGAGGAAATCGAGTTTGTTGCGGATGGAACTTCGACAACCCTTTGTTTTTCTGAGAGGTCAGGCAGCTTATTCGCGCCTACAGCGAATTTAAGTGATCTACTTCTTGATAATGTTAAAGTATTACCAAAGACAGTCATTCAAACCTATAATGAATGGCTTGCGCTTAATTCCCTGTCACAAAGTGGATTAGGTGATAATGATGGCGATAATATTTCCGATATTATAGAATTCGTAATCGGAGGAGATCCAACAACTGGCCACGACCAGATGCGTCTGCCTGTTGGGAGAATCGTAATTGCAGATCCCGATGGTACGGCAGGCCTAGCTCCTTATTTGTTGTTTCAGTATAAAAGGTCGGAGTCGAGTGCAGCAGACCCTACGATTGATATCAAGGTCGAGTATGGAACAGAACTTAACGGACAGTGGCTAGATGCCAGTGCCAACCCCATAGTAAAATCTGTGCTCAGTTCTGATGCCCTACAAGATAGAACAAAGCTTGTGAGCTGCTATATTCCTCTAGTCCTTGGGGTTAACGGAAAGCTATTCGCACGACTTGCTGTTAGAAGGTTGTGACGAATGTGATCCAGATTTCTTCCGTAAAGCGTCGCCCTATTTTATGATTGCACTCTTAATAGGCAAACAGGTTTACAGGGCAAATATCTTTTCCAAAGATCGATGGTTACGTGCATTGCTGAGGATGGCGGATTTTAGGGGATTCGGCCGAATTTGCGGATTTATTGCATCGTGGACAACTACCCCGTATCATGGAAGAAGTGTTCTTGCCAGAATGTGTGTGCACGGGTTCATTGCACCGAATGTGGTAATTACGCACTCTAAGATCGCTCTAGGTGCTCATGTTTGTCTGGGCGATAAGACAATGATACAAGATGCAGGTTCAGGTGGTAAAATACAGCTAATGGATCACGTTCATATTTACGGAGACAGCTTTATTGAAACCGGAATGGGTGGCGAGATTTTCGTCGATGTGGGTACACATATTCAACCAGGGTGTCACATTCACGCATTTCTCTCCGAAATACGTATAGGATCTTACGTCGAAATTGCACCGAGATGCGCTTTCTATAATTACGATCATAAAACAAAACGAGGCGAACCGATCATGAATCAAGGGCTGTCGAGCAAGGGAAACATCTTGATTAAGAATGGTGCATGGTTGGGCCATGGGGTTACCGTATTAGGCGGTGTGACAATAGGAGAGGGAGCAGTAATCGGCGCTGGATCGGTGGTAACTCAAAGCGTGCCAGATTACGCCATAGCTGCTGGGGTGCCCGCAAAAGTTTTCGAAGGAAGACCCGGTCAAAAAATAGAACGTTTAGAATAATATTGAAGGTATTGTTGAGTACATAATACTATGAAAGTTGTAATATTTGCAGGTGGTTTAGGATCAAGAATTAGTGAGGAGAGCCGTATAAGGCCAAAGCCAATGATAGAGATTGGAGGACTGCCAATCTTGTGGCATATCATGAAAATATATTCGGCATATGGGCTTAATGAATTTGTAATTTGTTGTGGTTATAAGGGTTACATGATAAAGGACTTCTTTGCGAATTACCACCGCTACCGTTCTGATCTTACATTTGACTTAAGAGGTAATCAGGCAATCGTGCATCGATCCAACTCTGAGCCGTGGAGAGTAACCTGTGTTGAGACAGGTGAAACCACAATGACCGGTGGAAGGCTTAAGCGTGTCGAGCAGTATCTTGGGGGTGAGACATTTTGTCTAACTTACGGTGATGGCGTCTCGGATGTGAACGTTGCGGAAAGCATTCGTTTTCATCGGCTACACGGTAGGTTAGCAACCCTCACCGCAGTTCAGTCACCTGGTCGGTTTGGTGCTTTCTCATTGCAATCTGAGAGCGGGCACATTGGATCGTTTGCCGAGAAGCCAAAGGGTGATGGTGCATGGATTAATGGGGGTTTCTTTGTCCTTGAGCCCGGCGTGATTCCATATATCGATGGTGACGATACCACATGGGAGCGTGAACCCTTAGAACAGCTTGCGAGAACTGGAGAGCTTATGGCCTTCCGTCATGAGGGATTTTGGCAGTCCATGGACACTCTAAGAGACAAGTTCCACCTGGAGGATCTCATTGCCAAAGGAACCGAACCGTGGAACGTATGGAAAAGATCTAATCCTAGTCATTCTTCATAAAATAGCTGTGATAAGTTCTTCCTTTACACTGGCAGGGAGGTGTTACAAAAAATAAGTGCTAAGATATTTTCAAATAACTAACAATAATTGTATAACATGATGACAGCAACAATAAATTCAGCAAGATGCAGAGCTTGTAGAAATGATTTAAGCCTTGTAATGTGCGATTTAGGTATGTCACCTTTCGCAAATTCTTTTCAAAGAATGGATTTGCCTGTTATTTGTGAGGAATCATATCCCCTCAAGGTGCGGGTGTGTAGTCAGTGCTTGTTATCGCAATTAGAACAGTTCAAGGCACCTGATTCCATTTTTGGGGATTATGCCTACTTTAGTAGTTATTCATCATCATGGGTCGACCACGCTCGCCAATACTGTGAGATGATGAGGGACCGTTTTGGCTACGGACCTGCGACGCAAGTTATTGAAATTGCCAGTAACGACGGATATCTACTTCAACATTTTAAAAAAATGGGTTTAAAGGTATTCGGGGTCGAGCCCGCTGAGAATATTGCTAAGATCGCATGGGAAACAAAAGGGATTCCTAGCATGCCTAGGTTCTTTGGAGTGGATGCGGCAATCGACTTGGTAGAATCTGGGCGATCAGCAGATCTACTGATGGGAAACAATGTTCTGGCACACGTACCCGACATTAACGATTTCGTTGCGGGGTTGGCCATTGCGCTGAAGCCTTTAGGGGTTATCACCTTTGAGTTTCCACATCTACAACGTTTGATAGAGTACAATCAATTCGATACGATTTATCATGAACATTTTTCCTATTTGTCGTTATTAACGGTAAAGAAAATATTCTTGAATCATCGTTTAGAGATTTTTGACGTTGAAGAGCTTGATACCCATGGTGGTTCCCTTCGGATTTTTGCATGTCATCAAGACGCATTTGGGGGCGCATTTGATTTGTCTGATCGAGTCGGTGATGTTTTGAGCGGAGAAAGAAGGTTTGGGATGGAAGACATGCGGACATACGCCGAATTCAACTATAAAGTTGAGGAGACTAAATCTAAAATTAAAAAGTTTGTCAATGAGGCTAATGTGTCTAGGAAAAAAATCGTTTGCTACGGAGCGGCAGCAAAGGGTGTGACGTTGATCAATTCTTGCGGTATTACTGCGAATCAAGTCGAATATGTGGTGGACAAGAGTCCCCACAAGCAAAACCATTTTATGCCAGGTTCTCGAATTCCCATCTTTGGAACCGAAAGAATATTTGAAACTCGACCTGACTATGTCTTGATTCTTGCATGGAATCTGAAGGATGAGATTATTAACGAGATGAAGGGGGTAAGGGAATGGGGAGGAAAGTTTGTTGTGCCCATTCCTGAGCTTCATGTTCTGGATTAGTATGCTAGATGTCTAGCAACCAATTTGATTCTTCGGAAGTGTCCATATGATCGATGAGGGGGTACAGATGCATGCACTTGCAGGTGAATTGTTTCCAATCTGCCGAAGCATCACAGGGGAGGGAGTTCGAACAACCTTGCGTAGGGTAGCACGCGAGATTCCAATTGAAATTCATGAAGTTCCCAGTGGAACCCATGTTCATGATTGGATCGTCCCGGACGAGTGGAACGTCAGGGATGCCTGGATCAAGGGGCCTGATGGTCGGAAGGTTGTTGATTTCACCGAATGCAATCTACATGTCGTAGGCTATAGCACGCCTATTTCGGTATCAATGCATCTTTCGGAACTACGGCATCATCTTTATAGTCTACCGGACAACCCTGAGTGGGTCCCATACCGGACGGGATACTACAATAATTCATGGGGTTTTTGTCTCACGCAACGCAAATTCGATCTTTTAGAAGACGGTGTTTATGAAGTGTTTATCGACACTGAACTAAGTGCTGGTTCTCTTACGTATGGTGAACTGGTTATTCCCGGGCAGACTAGCGATGAGTTTTTGGTTTCTTGCCATGTGTGTCATCCCTCATTAGCAAATGATAATCTTTCTGGTATCGTTGTTGCCGTTTCGCTCGCTCGACACCTCTTGGCAAATTCGAAGCGATTGTCCGTTCGATTCCTTTTTATTCCAGGAACGATCGGTTCAATAACTTGGTTGGCGTTACACAGTGATGCCGTGCAGCGAATTAAGCACGGATTGATTCTTACCTGTGTTGGAGATGTCGGTGACCCGACGTACAAACGGTCTCGTCGTAGTAATGCAACCATTGACCGCGTGATGAATTATATTTTTCAGCAGAACGGGCTAAATGAGCGAATCGTGGATTTTGTTCCTTATGGATATGACGAGCGGCAATATTGTTCGTTAGGGTTTAATTTGCCAGTTGGGGTCCTCTCTCGTTCACCTCATGGCACGTTTCCAGAATACCATACGAATGCTGATAACATGGAATTCATCAAACCAGCAGCTCTTGTAGACACATTGAATAAGGCCACCTGCGCCATTGAGATGGTTAACGATAACTGCACCTACAAAAACCTTAAGCCAATGGGTGAGCCTATGCTAGGGAAGGTCGGGCTTTATGACAAGCATGGCGCTGGGCGATCTGGAAAATTTTATGAACTTGCGATGCTTTGGGTTCTTAGTCTTTCGGATGGTGAAACTGATCTATTAACGATTGCGGAACGTTCAAAGATTGGATTTCCTGAAATTGTCGGTGCAGCGTTAGCTTTGGAGGAGGCAGGGATTATTCTGAAAGACGGAGATAGTCAGCCTAGCTTGGAGCTCGAACTTCAGTCCACATCCCATACGCCTGAGACGCCATGAGTGACGACATTGCATACTGAGCGGCCAACCCATCGTTAAATGATGCGTCGATATCTGGATCTAGGCTTCCGCAGATACAGGCATCTAAGTAGCTATGGATCATCCTTCTTAGTGCGGTTGGTCTTCCAAGGGACGCCTCTGGAGGCAGCTGTAGGTCAATCCACTCTGGAGCAGTCGGTGTTGAGCGTTTGATGAAATCGACTCCGCCGCGGCTAAGTGAAGCTTTAAGAGCACCCTCTGTGCCGACGACCTCGAGATATCCGAGGGGCGCAAACGGTGGCGTAATGCGGCTGATGAAGAATTGGCCATGCACACCGTTGGTATGTCTCATCCATGCACTCACTAAATCATCGGGTGCATGGGAACCTGACAGCGGCGGAGTGGTCTTGGTTCCCGAGCTTGGAATGGACATCGTATGGCCGATTACAGATGCAATAGGACCTAAGACATGTCGGCTGATGTCAAAGAGGTGGGAACCAAGATTCTCGAGCATTCCAGGTTCAAATGGTTGATGGTGGTGCCTATGTTGTTCTGAAGAGCTTGGGGCGAGGCGATCCCAACGGTCATATTGGACTCGTGCGAGAAATGGTGTTCCAATCTCACCAGCTGCAATTCGGGTCCGGAGCGAACGAACGCCGTAATTGTAGCGAAATGTAAATGCTGTGAAATGAACTTTATTTGATTTCGACGCAATATTTGCCATGAGTTCAGCTTGATCGACAGACACTGCGAGTGGCTTTTCGCATAGTACATGTTTCTCATTTTTCATTGCTGCAAATGCATGGTCTGGATGGTTTGAGTTCGCGCTTGCAATTGTGACTGCATCGATATCGTCTCTTTCACAAAGCTCGCGATAATTATTCATCGCTGAAGGTAGGCTATATTTCTTTGCTAGCAATTTTGCGTTTGCGCCGCAGACCGCAACAATCTGAGCATTTGGGTATGACAGAATACATGGGATGTGGCATTCATCTGCAAATTTGCCAGTTCCGATGACTCCAACGCGGATGATGGGTGCTTTTTTATCCATGTAATCTGATTTTTCGAGCTAGGGAGAATGCAGTTGAGGGTAAGGTCGGTTGGACCGCTACCGATAATCTTTGTGCGAGAATAAATCAATAAAATTAAATGTGATACACAATAGGGAGATGAGAATAGCGCTTGCCACGAACTTATGATTTTTAGGGCTACTGAGATTGCAGGTGCATACGTCGTTGAACTAGAGCCGAGGATGGATGTGCGCGGGTCTTTTGCGCGTTCCTATTGCACTGCAGAGTTCGCACAAGCTGGGATTCAATTCCAAGCTGTCCAGGCGAATTTGTCGATCAATCGACTGAAGGGAACGCTTCGCGGAATGCATTATCAAAAGCGTGGCACTGGGGAGTCCAAATTGGTTCGTTGCATTAAGGGGGCGGTATGGGATGTGCTTATCGACATGCGGACTGAGTCCGCTACCTATTTACGACACTTTGGAGTAGAGTTGAGCGCTAAGAATGGGTTGGCTGTGTATGTGCCAGAGCTTGTTGCGCATGGGACTTTGGCATTGTCGGCCGGTGCTGAGATTTTTTACCTTATGGGTGGGCTTTATGACGGCGACAAATCATGTGGATGTCGCTTTGACGATCCTATGGTCGGTATTGCTTGGCCTGATAGGGTTTCTGTGATCAGCCAGCGGGACTTGGATTGGCCATTCATCGTACCGCAGCATGGTAAATAGAATTTTTGCTGGATTCGTGAAGGTTCTTCATCGGCCTTTTTCGCGTACGACCAAGGCGTGCAAGCGCGTCGCTGTGGTCGTTCCGTGGTCTGATCGGGAGCACTTCACAGCGGACGAGGAGGTTTCAATTCGTCACTTGTTCCACTATCTGGGTGAGTATGATAAATTTTTGTTAGTTCCTAGGGGTACTAGGTTGACGACGTCAGGCTTCAAGCTTGTGGGCCTGGCGAAGAGGTATTTCGGTTCGCCGTCGCTGCATGATCGTTTACTTTATAAAATCTGGTTTTATAAAAAGTTTTTGGATTATGATTTCATTTTGTTCTACCATCTTGATAGTCTTGTGTTAGATTATAGTATGTCAAAGTGGTTTTCAGGTAATTTTGACTTTATTGGTCCGCCTTGGATTAATTGTGAGGATAGTCCATGGGTTGAAGTGCCACGAGTTGGAAATGGCGGATTTAGTTTGTTGCGTGTCTGCCGAGCTATTGAGGTACTCACTAGTCGATACAGGGTTGAGCCAAATACTCTTATTCATGAATGGTTCAGTGAGTTCTGCCCGTTGTGGCTTGTGGCTGAGCTTGCGAGGTTTCGGGGTAATTCTAGATGGATCCGAATAAAGGACCGTCTGCTTGAAGGGTGGCACGAGAGCCGATGCCCTACAAATTATGGACAAGGTAATGACCAATTCTGGTCAGATAAAGCTGTTAAATATGTAAGTGAATTTCGCGTAGCAACTCTTGAAGAAGGTCTTCAGTTCGGGTTCGAGGTCTCGCCTCAGACTTGTTATGAAATGGCAGGAAAAAGGATGCCATTTGGTTGCCACGCTTGGGCAAAGTATGATCGTGAATTCTGGCGTCCCCACTTGCTAACAGAGATCACTTGCTCTCTCCCCCTCAAAAAAGAATAGTTGGATCATTATGAAGGTTTCAATCTGCCTACCGACCTTTAATAGCGTTCGGTATTTATCTGATAGGCTTAATAGCATTATTGGACAGAGTTACAACAACTGGGAGTTAATTGTTGTGGATAGTGGTTCCATCGATGGAACAGTTCAGATGATTGAAGACCTTCGGATCCAGGATGACCGTGTTCGAATTATCCAGACGCCACCAGATGGGATTTATCCTAACTTCAATAGAGGAATTGAATTTGCAAAGGGAGAACTTGTATATATTGCAACAAGTGATGACACAATGGCAACAGACTTTTTAGGAAAGATGGTCGTTGCCTTAGATTCAAACCCTGATTGCGAGATTGCGCACTGTCCTATGCGACTATTGAGTGCTGACGGAAGTGTTTGTAACGATTGGTGGCGAGAGGAATCGATTTTCGCGAGGAGTACCGGCAGCCTACTGCTTGAGAAGCACAAGCGGCTTGCTCCACTTGATGGAGTGTTGTGTATGCTCGGTAATAATGTTTATTCATCAGTCACACAGATGCTGATAAGGAAGCGGTTATTTGAGAGGGTTGGCGGCTACATGTCAACTTGGGGTTCGTTAGGTGATTTTCATTGGAATTTGAGAGCCGGATTTGTCGCTAACACAATCCATGTTCCAGATACATGGGGTGGCTGGAGAATGCATTCTGAGCAAGCAACCGCAGGTGTTCTGCTTGGCTCAAGGAGTCATCAAAACTCTATTGATGAGATGATTGCCGATGTGCTCGACAGGCTCGATCTTTTCATTGGGAAGAGTGATCAGGTTGAGATCTTTGGGAAGTTTGTGCCTCGCGCTCGTGTTCTTAGGGATTACTTGCGTGAGTATGGAAGTTGCAGGTCGGGGTTGCATCGTCGAGCTTTTATGCTCGGGCAGCTCGCTGATGGAAAGTTAGTCGCATGGAAGCATCTAGGTGCACTTCTGAGGGGTGACAGTCATTGGGTAAGAGATTCTCCCGAGTTAGTAGTATCTTGGTTCGACGATGATGTTTTGGTGCCTCTTGGTTAGGCCTTAGGTTAGTGTTTGGTCTCGTTTTGCCTTGTAGAATTGTTTTTGGTATTCAGTTGGCGTATTTCTATATGTTCGATTGCTTGTGTAGCGGGCGACTTTGCTGATGAAGATCTTGTTTATTACCTCTCACGCTCCTTGTGGGCCCGACCATGGTGCACGTTTACGTGCGAGAAAATTGATGGTGCAGCTTCGCAGGTTTGGTGATGTCCATTTAGTTTTAGCAGGGGCATATGAGGCATATGGGCATCAAGAGAATGCTACGGCTGAAGATTTTTTGCCAATTCGTGTTTTTGAATTTTGGCCGTGGCCGACCAGGAGTATGCTCGGTCGTATCAAATTTGAGGTTGGTTCCGACGACTTGAATACCCACAGGGTGAGTGCTAGCGCGGAGGATCAGGTTGAGTTGAAGTCGCTAATAAATGCGTATGATTTGGTTTGGGTTCATGGATTGCGGGTTGCCAATGGCTTTAATCTATGGAGGTGGCCAAAGACGATTCTCGACATTGATGATATTCCCAGCGAGGTCGCTAGGAATGAAATTGCAAATTCAGATGGGTTTGTGCGGCGGTTTCGGGCGTTCCGGCAGTACATGATTTGGCGTCGGCATGAGCGGCGGCTTTGTGAAAGGTTTGACGGGCTTGCGGTCTGTAGCGCTGCGGATCGAGCACGATTTAGTGGCGAGGGGAACGTTTACGTGGTATCTAATGGGTGTGATGTGCCGAGCGTGGTTCCGGTGCGCAGGCAATTTTTGCCACTTCGCATTGGGTTTGTGGGTTCGCTTGAATACGGTCCCAACGCAAGTGGCATGCGCTGGTTTTTGCGTTACGTCTGGCCCCGACTGGTTGCATCCTTCCCAGAGTTAACTTTAAGGATTGTGGGGAAGTATAGTGACTCTCCGGAATGGGTGAATTGCAGAAATGTGGATGGGCTTGGTTGGATTCCCGAATTGGATGATGAGATTGCTACATGGGCATTGACGATTGTTCCTATCTTTGAGGGTGGGGGTACCCGTATAAAAGTTAGCACTGCTTTTAGTCGAAAATGTCCGGTTGTTTCTACCCAGTTGGGGGTTTATGGATACGACGTTACTAATGGGAATGAGGTATTGATTGCAGATTCCGTCGTTGATTTCGAGGGAGCATGTCAAAGGGTTTTGGAGGATCACGCATTTGGCGATCAACTTGCTGGCCTTGCGTGGGATCGATTCAAATGCAATTGGACTTGGGCTGCTAATTCGTCGTGTCTGGCCGAGATGGTGGAGGTCATCAGCGGAAGGCCCGACGATCTTGAAGGTCGATGATATGGATTGTTCTGTCATCATTTGTACACGCGGGCGGTTGGAGAGGCTGCGAGAGACTTTGCGAGCGTTTGCGTTGGTGAGGGTTCCAGGGGAGTGGGAGGTCGAGATGATCTTGGCTGACAACGATGCGTTTGGAGGTGCTGCGGAGGTTGTGCGGGTGACGAAGCTTGATCGGATTCGTATTCATTACTTGCATGTGCCACTGCCAGGAAAGAGTCGTGCATTGAACGCTGCCGTAGCCAAGGCGAGGGGGCGGGTACTATTGTTTACCGATGACGACGTTGAGCCTGCTGAGTCATGGCTTGAGCGGATGGCGGAGCCGCTGTTTGAAGGGCGTTGTGCGGCGGTGGCAGGTCGTATCAAGCTGGCTCCTCATCTTGTGAGATCATGGTTTGGGTTGATGCATCGGACTTGGTTGGCGGAGGTCCTCGATCCGGCTGACGGTAAGACTGCCCTTGTTGGGGCGAGTATGGGTGTTCACAGCTCTGTGTTTGAAGTGATCGGGGGTTTTGATGAAGCCTTAGGGCCTGGCGCATCCGGATTCGGTGAGGAGACATTGTTGGGAATGCAGATCCAGGAGGCTGGGCTACTCATTTCTCCTGTGGGTGATACATTTGTGGTTCACTACCCAGATGTCGTGAGACTGTTGCGTGCGGACTGGTTGTTAGCTGCTAATCGGTTTGGGGAGACCTCTGCGTACATCATGTACCACTGGGAGCATGCACCAGTCGTTTTTCCAAGGATTCGAGCGGTCGTGGTTTCGATAAAGTTACGATTTCGTCAGCGGTTGATGATGATGTTTAGAGGGCCTATTGAAGGTTGCTCAGAATGGGAGATGAGCTATCGGGTTCAGATCGCGAGGCTAAAAAGGCTTGCGGCTGAATCGAACTTGCCGAGGAATTATTATTTTCGTTCGTTGAAGAAAAATCATATTAAATAAAAAATTATAAATGAAGAAACTCGCAAAAAAATTATGTTCCAATAAGTTGGAATGTGGAAGCTGTGACAATATGCTTGGTACAATAAATTATATCATGCCAATCTATGCTTGCATGAGTCTGTTTCTCTCCGGATGTGGTGGGATGAGCTCTTCCCCGCCCTTACCAAGGGAGGCGTCCATGTCCATTCCGAATGCAAATCTCGCGGCAGGAGATGAGGTCAAGGTATCGTTTTCGGGTGCTCCCGATTTGAATTTGAAGCAGAAGATTCAGGTCAATGGAAATCTGAGTTTGCCGACGATTGGCGACGTTCGTGCCGTCGGGAAAAGCATCTCGGGTTTTCAGTCAGAGTTGACCGCGCGCTATCAGCCACATTTTCAAGACCCAACTGTAGTGGTATCTGTCGAAAATGCGGCAGCGGGTGTCTACGTGTCTGGGGAGGTTCTACGACCTGGTAAAATCCCATTGGATCGTCCGATGACTGCTCTTGAGGCGGTGATGGAATGTGGTGGATTTTCTAAACTTGCGAATCCGCGGCAGGTGATAGTTGTCAGGAATCAGGCGAATCAGATGGAGCGCTACCCACTTAACCTAAATGATGCGCTCAATGGGGGGGAGAGTCAGCCGTTTTATCTTCGGGTATATGACGTTATTTACGTTAGGCAGAGCGTTTGGTGATCTGAAGGGGCCTAAGGGATGAGGTGATGTTCGATGACTTTTAGGACGTCGATTCGTCCAGTTCCGGTTTTGGATGAACTGGTAAGCACGTTTGAGGCAGTTGCTAAATCTGCGGTCATGGCTGCGAGGAAGGTATCGATCGTGATACGTGTCTTTGCGGGAGATTGCTTGTCAGCTTTGGTGAAAACCAAGGAGAATGGTACGGAGCAGGTTGCGAGCCAGGCGGTGAAGTCGATGTCGATGCGTTGTGGTGTCAAGCGCGAGTCGATCAAGACGAAGACATGTTTGAGGTTTTCGCGCTGCTCGATGTAGTCGCCGACTGTTTCGGTGAAATCGATTTTTTCACTTTTGGCAACTTTGGCGTATCCGTAGCCCGGGAGGTCGACGAGACTCCATGTTTCGTTCATGACGAAAAAGTTAAGGAGCCTAGTTTTTCCGGGCGTGGCGGATACCTTGGCAAGGTGAACCTTGTTGGATAGCATATTGATCATCGAGCTTTTGCCGACGTTCGAGCGTCCGATGAAAGCGAATTCGGGGAGGTGCCATGTGGGTGCTGCGCTGAGCTGGTGGGCACTGAGGGTGAATTTCGCTGATTTAATTTGCATGCGCTTTGCTAGCGTGATTCTCAGCGATCATTGAAAGTGAGCGAGGATCTTGGCGGCCGCATGTTCAGGGCTGATGCCATGAAGCTCCCTGAGGACTTCTGGTTTCCCATGTTCGATGAATTGGTCTGGCCAGCCGATGCGTTCGACGGGTGTATGAATGCCGGCGGTGTGCAAGTGTTCAATCACTGAGGCGCCGAATCCATTCATAATCACGTGATCCTCGAAGGTGCAAACGACCTTGCATTGGGATGCGTATTTCTCCAAAACCTTAGCATCAAGAGGTTTGATGAAGCGAGGATTGATGAGCGCGACCGATAGACCTTTTTGTTCTAGGATTTCTTTAGTGCGCTCGGCCATTTCGAACAGGGTGCCGAGGCCTATTAGAGCTACGTCTGTGCCATCGGAGATCACCTCCGCTTTGCCGATTTCGAGGAGCTGTGGTTTGTCTTTAATTGGGGTTCCTTTGATGGTGCCTCGTGGGAAGCGGATGGCGGATGGGCCGTCATCGTATTGCGCCATGGTGTAGAGCATGTCGACAAACTCATCTTCATCTTTTGGCTGCATGTGAATGATGCCGGGTACATGGCGGAGGTAGCCGATGTCGAACAGGCCGTGATGGGTTGGGCCGTCATCTCCGGATAGACCTCCTCGGTCCATGCAGAGGCGGACGGGCAGTCCTTGCAGGGCCATGTCGTGGATGATCATGTCATATGCGCGCTGCATGAAGGTCGAGTAGATTGCAAGAAACGGCTTGAACCCGTCGGTTGCGAGACCACAGGCGAAGAGTGCGGCGTGTTCTTCAGCGATTCCGACGTCGAAGTAGCGGTCAGGGAGTTCGTTTTTGAAGATTTCCAACTTGGTTCCGCCGGGCATTGCTGCGGTGATGGCAACAATCTTCGGGTTCTTTTTTGCGAGATCGGTGATGGTTCTGCCGAAAATCTCCGAGCAGGTTGGAGTGAGGGTTGAGTCGGTTGAGCCATCCTCAATTTTATAAGTCCCGAGTCCATGGAATTTCCCCGGATTGTCGAGTGCGGGTTGGTAGCCGCGGCCTTTTTCGGTGATGATGTGTAGGACTACGGGTTCGTGCAGTGTTTTGAGGTGTTCGAAGGTGCGGACGAGCAGCGGTAGGTCGTGACCATCGATCGGGCCAAAGTAGCGCAGTCCGAATTTTTCAAAAAGGACGTTTTGGAAAAATAGATTTTTTGCACCTTCCTCAACCTTGTGAGCGAGGGTGCGTGCTGCCTTTCCAGCGATTTTTTCGACGAACTCTGCGGCTTGGCGTCTGACGGTTGCGTAGGCCGAGTGCGTCTGGAGGGCATTGAAATAACGGGCGATGGCTCCGACGTTTTTATCGATCGACCATTCGTTATCGTTCAGAACCACGATGAATTTTTTGGTGGTTTCTGCGATGTTGTTGAGTGCCTCGAGCGTCGGTCCACAGGTGAATGCGGCATCGCCGGCGACGGCAACGATGTGGTGGTCATTGCCAGAGAGGTCGCGGGCTGCGGCCATCCCAAGGGCGGCTGAGAGAGCGGTGCCAGCGTGGCCTGCGCCGTAGGCGTCATGCTCTGACTCGCTGCGGAGCAGGAATCCGTTGAGGCCTTTGTAGGTGCGGATGGTGTGGATCTGTTTGGCGCGGCCTGTAAGCATTTTGTGGACATATCCCTGGTGGGAGACATCGAACACAAACTTATCCTTTGGTGTTGAGAAGACTCGGTGCATTGCGATGGACAATTCCACCACTCCGAGGTTGGGGCCGAGGTGGCCACCGGTTCTTGAAAGTGAGTCAATTAGGGTATGCCGGATCTCTGCTGCTAGAGCGGTCAAATCGTCATCGGCGAGTCGTTTGACATCGCTGGGTGAGAGGATCGTTGAGAGGAGTGGGCCGACGGTGGGTAGGCTAGAAGAGTCGGATCTCATTATCTTGGTCGTCGGAATCGTCCCGTGAATTTGTGATTAGGGAATTCCCTGCATCATTCATGTTTTGCGGGTCGGTATCCAGCAAATTGTCGTTTTGGCTTTGGAGTGTAATAAGGTCGATGCGATTGCGAGCACCTTTGATCATGGATTCACAGCGGCCAAGGAGTTCTGAGCCTTTTTCGTAATGGCTAACGAGTTCTTCGAGTGCGAGGTGTTCGTGCTCCATCGTCTCGACGATTTTTTCAAGACCGGCGAGGGCTTCTTCAAAAGTGGGCTGGGGCGACTCACCATCGGTCGTGTTTGATTTTCGGCGCGCCATGCTCATTGAAGTTCATCGGTCTCGGATACGCGAGTTTGGCGGTTGCTGTAGAAAATCATGTCCGGGCCGACCAGTGGGATTCGGTAAGGGTAGCGCTTGGCAACCCCTTGGATTCTTTGATCTCGGTCAATGAGTGTCACGTTTGCGGGATAAAGCGTCTTTCCCTCGAGAACCATCATCGTGAAGTCCCTGTATTGGCTGGCAACTTCTGATAGAGGGCCCGAACCATGAGATGAGGGTGAAATGGTCACGCCTGCCACTGGGGTTTGTAGGTCATTGGAGATGGTTTCAAGTTTTTCGAATTCCGTATAGGTCGGTGGCAGCCAGACGCTGATTCTGTCGGCGTACCAGGCGACAGCCCATGGTTGGTCGGAGAAGACCACTTGTTTTGAGGTGGTGTAGCCCTTCAACCCTTTTTTCAGGTTATTCAGCGCCGGTGCGTAATAGGGCGGCCAGTGTGGGACGCCGCCACGATCTCGGAGTGCTAGGCCGATGCGAACGCTGAGGGGCAGGCTTAGCAGCAAGGGCAGGGAGCAGATCGGGATGATAAAGTAGAAGTGCGTGTTTCGCAAAAATGGGGTTGAGGCGACGAAATCAAGGCGGCTCCAGAGGACCGAGACCAATGCGACTCCATAAGCCGTCATGATCGGCGCAAACAGCAGGTGGAGTTGGTTAGCATCGAGCTCGTTTTTTGAGATCCCGAAGATTGCCATGCCGAAGGCCGCGCCCACCCACATGAGCAGAATTGCCCATCGAAAGTTTGCAATCGAAGTACGTTTGAACGGGTGGAGAAGGGCGATGAAAAAAAGAGGTGCGACGACGATCCCTCCGAGGAATGGGATGATGTCATTGGATTGAACCAAGGCGCTTTTGATGATCTTGGAGAGCAGGCCATCGAGGACAAGCGGCTGTGTCTCGAGGTCACCGTTGCGCATCACTGCATTTTCGCCGCCATTGCCAAGGCCGTTGTAGATGGTGAGGAATGCTGTTCCGAGGGGCGATCCCGTGATGTTATTGTTGCGAATCATCGGCCCGATGCCGGCCAGTAAAATGAGGGCAAGGACCGAAATCCCAATGATTCCGCGAGGGCGGAAGGCGATGGCGGCATAGATGATGTAGCCGAGCGCGATCCAAACCGTGAGCCAATGGGTGAGAGCGAGCAGTGTGAAGAAGATGCCAGCGATGATTGCGGGAGCAGCGGCGAGGCGGCCGGTGGTTGCAGCTTCCACGGCGCGGTAGGCGAAATAAGTGCCACACGAAAAAAGCAGTAGCATCAGCATTTGTGGCAAGCCGCTCAGTGAGTACGTCCAGAATGTCTGGCAAAACAGCATGAGGACCGCGCAGACCCCCGCGATTTTGGCGTCGAAGATTCGGGAAATCAGCAGGTAATTCACGCCGATGGCCATGAGGAAGAACAGGGTGGAAACCGCTGCGATCACACGGTCGAGCGGGAAGACCATCTCGTTGTCCTTCATTTGCCATGAATCTGGCTTATCGGCACCGATGAGTTTCAGGACCGCGGCATTCAGGAGGGGATTAAGGGGTGAGTGATAGGTGTCTTCGAATCCCTTGAAAGGAACCGCGCGGTTTTGTGACCGCTGCGCTTGGTCGTAGGCGACCGGACGGACCATTTTCGTGGTGAAGCCGTTGCCTCGGGCGATTTCGCGTGAGACTTGCGCCTGATCCATTGCCTGAGGCGAGTCGAGTCCCTTGAATAAAACGAAAAGATTTCCGAGGGTAAGGATGATCAATACTGAGAAAAACAAGCTACGGCGGACGATCATGCCAGCGTCGAGCTGCGAGGAGGGTGTCATGGTGAGAATGAAGTGAAATTCGTTGATTTGGTCAGATCCCCAGATCCTTTAATTTGCGCTGGAGCGTTCTTCGGCTTAGCCCAAGAAGTTCCGAGGCATGCGTGCGATTGCCTCGGGCGAGTGCGAGCGCGGCGCGGATCGTTTTGGACTCAAGCGCATTCAAATTGAATTCTGAAGCAGCGGCAAGGGTGTTTTTGGGAGGCGTTGCCGTATGCGTTGGGGATTGCTCTGGCGATTGGAGGAACTGGGGAAGATGCAGGACTTCGATGGTGGTGCTGTTGCTCATCACGACGCCGTGTTCGATGGCAGTGCGGAGTTCTCGGACATTGCCGGGCCACGGGTAGGCGAGTAGCGATTGCATGGCGGAATCGCTCAGGGGCTTCACCGATCGGTCATTTTCCTTGGCGAATTCGGTGAGAAAGCTCCCTGCGAGCAAGACGATGTCCTCCCTTCGGTCACGAAGCGGGGGCATTTCTATTTTGACCCCATTGAGTCGGAAATAGAGGTCTTCGCGGAAGCTGCCGCGTGAAACGAGTTCTTTCAGGCTTTTGTTCGTGGCGGCGATGACCCGCACATCGACTTTGATCGGTGAGTTTGACCCGACGCGTTCGAGGCTACGCTCCGAGAGCACGCGGAGGAGTTTGACCTGAGTTGCGGCGTCGATCTCGCCGATCTCGTCGAGAAAAAGAGTTCCGCCGTCGGCCTGTTCAAATCGGCCGATTCGACGTTGGGAGGCGCCGGTGAAGGCGCCTTTTTCGTGTCCAAAAAGCTCGCTTTCAAGAAGTTGTGGTGAAAGAGCCGCGCAATTGACGATCACCATTTTTGTGGTGGGGCGGCCAGACAGGTGGTGCAGCGTGTGAGCGACCACTTCTTTACCGGTACCGGATTCGCCCTCGATGAGGACGGTGGCCCGAGTCGGCGCGACCTGCTGCACGAGCTCGGTGACGCGTTCGATGGCGGCGGATTTCCCGATCAGGCGGTCAAGTTTGTGGGATTTTTTGACTTGCTGAACCAGTTGCTGGTTTTCGGTTTCCAGCACCTGGCTGCGGAGCGCCCGTTTGAGCTGCATTTCGACCTCGTCCAGATTCAAGGGCTTCGTGACGAAATGCCAAGCCCCTCGGCGCATTGCTTCAACGGCGGTGTCCACCGAACCGTAAGCCGTCATCATGATCGCGACGGGTGGCTGTGGCATTGCCAAAGCGTAATCTAATAAATCCATTCCCGAATCCCCGCCAAGTCGGAGGTCGGTGAGCAGGAGTTGAATTGGCTCGGATTTGAGAATGGTCAGGGCCTCGCTGGTGCCTGACGCCGTGTAGACATCGAAATCTTCTTCCAAGGCGCTGCGCAGGCCCTCACGGGTTGCGCGTTCATCTTCAACGATTAGCAGGGTCGGCAGCATAGGTGGGATTTTGAGGCTAAGGTCGATTAGATCACATCGATGACAGGGGCCGGCTCGGGGGCGCTCAGTAGGCGGACGGGGCGTTCCGTGTGCGGGAAATGGATGACCACCCGAGTGCCTTGGTTGGCCTCGCTTTCGATAGCGATGGCGCCGCCGTGTTCGCGGATGATGCGTCTGACGATGAGAAGCCCCAGTCCGGAGCCCGAGGGTTTGGTGGTGCGGTAGGGCTCAAAGAGTGCTCCCATGTGTTCGGGAGAAATGCCAGTCCCGTTGTCTTCGATGGAAATGATGTACTCGAAGTCGTTCACGCGGGTGCGGATCGTGACGAGGCCTTGATCGGATGGGATCGCTTGGAACGCATTGCGGATCAGGTTGTAGAACACTTGTTGAAATTGAAGGGGGTCGATGAAGGCGGGCGGGAGGGAGCTTGCGAGGTCGAGCTCGATGGCGACCTTGCGCGCCTCGAGTTCCGGTTCCAGCAGCCGGAGAGTTTCGTGGAGGATGGCGTGGATGTCCTTGCGTTCGCGATGGGGCGCGGTGGGGCGGACGGCATTGAGAAACTGCTTGAGAATCAAATCGAGGCGTTGGATTTCCTCTCGGGCGGTGGCGAGGTTTTCCTCGAGGGGCTCACGCTCGGTGGGGGATAGTTTGCGCAGTTTGCGACCAAGCAGTTGGAGGTGGATATCGAGCGAATTCAGTGGGTTGCCAATTTCATGGGCGACTCCCGCGGCCAGGAGGGTCAGGGAGTTCAGGCGTGCGGACTCGAGGGTCTCCTCGGCTTCGGCACGCGTGCTGGTGAGGTCTCGGACGAGCATCACGTAGCCGAGGGGTTCGTGGTCTCCCTCGGTGCCATCGATCGGGGCGAGGTAGAAGTTGAGGTAGCGGTTTTCAGGGTAGAAGACCTCGAGGTCACGGCTGATCGTCCGACCGGGCTTGCCCAGATGCATCCAGTCGAGGCCGCGGATCTGGGAGGAAATGAACTCGCCGGTCGCGCGTTCTGGATCGAGCCCGAAAAACTGGCAAGCGGCGTGGTTGAGGAATCCGATGACCCCTTGCGGGTCCAGGATGATGACCCCCTCGTGCAGGGCCTCGAAGACTTTCTCGAGAAATCCCTTCTCGCGGATCAGGCGGGTGACGATCTGCTGGACATCACCGGGAACCACACGATCCAACCTTGCCACCAGTTTTTCTAAAAAACCGGATTTCACCTTAATCTTGCTGGGTTTAGGCTTTCGGTTGCCGGGAGTGGCCATGAATCACGTGGTTGAGTCCTATGCATGTTCCCCGATTCCGGGCCGGGCGCGACAAATTGGCACAGTCCTCGTCGAAATGCAACTCACAGCTTCTGCCAATCTTGTCCCTCCTCGGGCGGCTTTGGGGGAGTCGCCGACCGAAATCCATTCATTGCCGTGGAATTGGCAAATTTTCTATCGCAGGGGAAATAAAACTAAAAAACACAGCCACCCCGCAGGATGGCTGTGTTGGTGATTTCCATTAAACGATTACTCGCCGAGAACGGAGTCGAAGCGGAAGAACTGTTTGCCGGGGAATTGGCTTTGGTCCAGTTCTAAGGACAATTCGCCAGCAGAGTCCCAGTTTCCAAGGCCGCTGGATTTTTCCACGGGGAGTCTGAGGGTGACTTTGTTGTTGGCAGCACGGACGAGGAGGTTGCCGTTGCCGCGTAGGTCTTGGATGCTGGTGGCGTCGTAAAGGTTAAACCTCGAAGGATCGGCAACCACGGCGTCTTCTCCGCGTTGTTGCGTGGCGGTGAGGACGGTTTGGAGGTTGTTCGGGGTGCGAGGATCGAGGCCGAAGAGCACGTTGGCAAACTCGCTGCTGTCGTTCACACCGTCGGCATCGCTATCGGCGGTGGTTGCGGATGTGCCGGAAACGAATTCGCGCCAATCGTTGAGGCCATCGGCATCAGCATCCGATTCGGAGGTGTTGCTGGGTGTGCCGACGGTGACGGCTTTGGCATCGGTTGAGCTGATCGGCTGGATCTTCCACTCGTTGCCGGTGCGCTCTCTGAAGTAGAATTTCGCATCGACGCTGCTGTGGGTAAAGGTGACATCGAGGTAGCCGCGATTGGAGAGGTTCGCGAACTTCATGCCTGGGCTGTAGCCGAGGAAGAGGTCTCGCAGCACGGAATCTTGGCCGGGGAAATATTTCTCAATGCCAGGGGAAGAAACGCCAGGGGTGGCGAGTTCGATGCCTGCGACGGTGCCTTGTGGAGCGACGCCTGGTCCGGTGGGTGACATGGTTTTGAGTTGGTTGACCCAGGCGTTGTGTGTGTCTCCTGCGAAGACGACGAGCTTTTTATGATAGGCCAAGGCGGTTTGGAGGATGGTCTCGCGCTCTTTGCCGTAGCCGTCCCAAGCATCAGAATTGTAGGGCAGCGGAGTGGCGTTGTCATAGACAGCCTGCTCGGTCGGTGTGAGCGGATAGCCGTTGGCGAGTTTGAAAATGGGTGTGGCGTATTTCGTCACGGTGTCGGGATTGACACTGTTGGTCGCCAGTTCGATGAGCAGCTCGGCGGGCATGGTCACGTTGCCCATGAGCACTTGCTGACCGAGGACTTGGTAGGTGGCGTTGGATGAGGCCATTTGCCCCTGAAGCCATGCGAGTTGGGTGGCACCGAGCAGGTTGCGGTTTCCTCCGTACATCGCCTAGACGTTGCTATGGCTGTTTGTTGGTCAAGGGATAAAATGATGTTTTTTCCATAACTCGTCGGTGAGTGATAGCTGGTTGAGCTTCTTATTTTTTCGTGGAGGAAAGTTGTCCACAGGG
>Ga0164294_10000203_pt1 | contig 57693 bp, 45 predicted proteins | sample GEODES005metaG_FD_111479 | JGI IMG/M metagenome (GOLD analysis project Ga0164294, IMG submission 111479) | Oligotrophic lake water microbial communities from Sparkling Lake, Wisconsin, USA - GEODES005 metaG | ecosystem: Environmental > Aquatic > Freshwater > Lake | place: USA: Sparkling Lake... | reverse complement strand
GGTGCGCACGTCGGGGGGGCCCAGGGAGAGCCGGAGGGCCACCGGCGCCGTCGGCCGGCCGCCGGTGACGGCGAGGAGGCTCGGCAGATCGAGCTCGTAGACGCTGTACGTCGCCGACTGAACGCGGCTGTTGGGGCTCCAGATCACGAGCCCCGCGGCCTCGTCGTAGCGGAGCTCAGCCGGGTCGACCGTGAAGACCTCGGCGGCGGCCTCGCTCAGGGGCGGGGCGGCGGGCGCCCGTCGACCTTCGTCAGGGGAAGTGGCGCAGGCCAGCAGGGCGAAGATCAGCATCGGAGCGCTCCCATCGAAGGATCAGGCAGAGGAGATCGGCGCCGGACCGCCGTCGACAGGGGGGGTGTCAACCGTCAGGCTCCGTCAGCCTATGTCACTGATCTACCATTGGCACGCAGCTTGCAATGAAGGGCGGCGGAGATACCGACCATGACCCTGAACCCCGCCTTCGCCCGCTCCTTTCGCCTCAGCCCCTCCTCCGCCGCGCTGCACCGCCGGCTGCTTGAGCCCGCCTGCGCGGGGCAGGCCCGACGGGTGCTGCCGGCCCTCCGCCGCCTCCGCCAGAGCCTGACCGTCGTCGACCCCGCCGAGCTGGTGGTGGGCGCCCGGGCCCAGTGGGCGCTGGGCCATAGCGACGCCGCCTGCGACCTGCTCGACGCCGCCCTGGCCGCTGGCGCCCCGGAGGCCCTCGCCCTGGCCAGCCTCTGCCGCCCCGATGGCGACGTCTTCATCGCCCGGCGCCTCGTCGAAGGAGCGCCCGCCGAGCGCGCCCTCGCCCGCTGTGACGGCGCCGTGCGCGCCCTTGACCGCGGTGCCGTGACCGTGGCCCGCGCCTTCATCGCCGAGGCCCTCGCCTGTGAGCCCAATCACGGCGAGGCCGCGCGCTTTGCCCGCTTCCTCGACGAGGCCGGCGAGGGTGCGGCGGAGATCTGGCGGGGCGAGGCCGAGGCCAGCGACAGCCTCGCCCGCGACGTGCGCGACCTGCGCCCCTGGGCCCACTTCGGCTGGATGAGCCAGGAGCGCTGGCGCCGGGTGGCGGTGGCCCCCGAGGTGCTGGCGCCGGAGGGCTCGGCGGCGGCGGCCCTGGTGGCGGCGGCGGTGCCCGGTCGGCGCTTCGCGATGGCCGAGGAGTACAGCGGGCTGCCGGCCGATCACCCCCTGGTGCGCTGCGAGCTGCTGCTCGACCGGGCCGACAGCCTCGCCCGCGAGGCCCGCCCCGTCGGTCCGATCGCGATGGAGCTGTGGGAGGCCGCGCGCCTCACCGACGTCATCACGCTGTGTGACGCCGCTCAGGCCCTCGTCACCCTCGGCGTGCGCTCCGCTTCGGCGGCGCCGGTGGCCCTGATCGCCGCCTCGGTGCTGCGGGAGCTCGACCCGGGCCGCGACCTCTGGTCGGCCTACCACGCCCGGCTGCTCTTCGCGGTGGGCCGCACCCACAAGGCCCGCCTCGAGGCCCAAGCCCTCGCGCTCAACGGCTTCTCCGATCCGGTCTCGGCCGCCCTCTGCGCCGCCACCGCGATGCTCTGCGGCGACGCGGCCACCGCCCGCGGCCTCTTCGCGCAGTACGCCCACCACCCCACGCTGGGCCTCGCCCTGGAGCCGCTCTACCAGAAGCGCGTGCGGCCCGAGTCGATCCACACTTTGCTGGCCGACCGGGCGATGCCCCGCCTGTCGCAGCTCGGGGGCGGCGGCTGCCCGGCCGAGATTCAGTAGCCGAGCCCCCAGAAGCCGTAGACGCCGCCGGCCCCGCTGGCGCCGCGATCGAGGCCGGGGGCGGTGAGGAGCAGGTCGGGCTGGCCGTCGTGGTTGAGGTCGGCGCCGAGGGAGACGGCGGCCCCAAGGCGATCGCCGCCGTTCTCGCCGATCAGCAGGGCGTGGGCGTCGCCAAAGGTGAGCGCGCCGGTCGAGGGGCCGTAGAAGAGGGCCACGGCGCCGGCGTTGGAGCCCCCGTGGTCGTGGTCGGGGGCGGCGACGAGCAGGTCGGGAGCGCCGTCGCCGTCGAGGTCACCAGCGGCAGACAAGGCGTCGCCGGCCTGATCGCGGGCTCCCTCGCCGGCGAAGGTGGCCATCGCGGCGCTGGGGCTCTGATCGCCGCGCAGGGCGCCGGAGAGCACCGAGACGCGGCCTCCCTCGGTGGTGTCGGTGCTGTCGCCCGGCGCGCCGAGCAGGAGGTCGGGGGTGCCATCGCCATCCCAGTCGGCGGCCCCCAAGGCGGTGCCGAGCCCGTCGCCGCTGACGGCGCCCTCCACATGCAGCAGGGCGCTGGCGCTGGCGGTGGTGTCGGTGGACAGAGGGCCCGGCAGCAGCCAGACCTCGCCGCCGCCGCGGGAGGTGGGCCCGGCGACAAGCAGGTCGCCGAGGCCGTCACCGTCGACGTCGCCGGGGTCGAAGAGCACCGTTCCCCCGTCGCCCGAGCTGCGCACCCGCACCCCGGCGCTGGACAGATCGAAGGTCGCGCCGGGCCGCAGCACCCGCAGCTCGCCGCGGAAGGGGAGCCCGACGATGAGCTCGCTGAGGGCGTCGCCGTCGAGGTCGGCGAGGAGGGTGGCGGCGCCGGCCAGATCGCTCGACAGCCCGATATAAGTGGCCTCGGCCTCGGCCGCGGTGCGGCGGCCGGCGAGCGGCCCGGCGAAGAGGAAGACCTGCCCGCTCGCCGGCTGGCCGATGGCGAGGTCGAGCAGGCCGTCGCCATCGACGTCGCCCGGGCTGCTGGGGCGCAGATCGCCGAGGCCGGAGAAGGCGATCTGGCCGGCGTCGAAGGCGTAGGTGCCCATCGCGCTGCCATCGAGCAGGTAGGCCGAGGTGCCCTCGCTGCCTTGGGCGGTCACCAGCAGATCGTCGCCGCCGGCGCCGGTCAGCTCGCCGGTGACGAGGTGATCGCCGGTGGCGGCGTTGGCCACCGTCGACCACACCCGCAGGTCGGCGGCGGTGGCGTCGAGGGCCTCATCGAAGCGGCAGTCGGTGGGGTCGCTGTCACAGTCCTGATCGATTCCGTCGCCGCAGACCTCGGCGGCGAGGGGCGAGATGGCGTCGTCGCTGTCGTCGCAGTCGCCGCCCACCCCCTCGGTGTAGACCCCCACAGAGAAGCACAGGCAGCGCGGATCACCGCCGCCGACGGTGTCGCCATCGGCGTCTTCGTAGAAGTTGGCGCAGGACAAGGCGTCTTCGGTGTTGACCTCGCCGTCGCAATTGTCGTCATTGGGGGTGCCGCAGTCCTCCAGGGCTTCGGGAAAGGTGCCGGCGTCGTCGTCGTCGCAGTCGCCCGGCCTCTCCACCCAGCCGGCCGTGGCCTCGCACTGCAGACGGCCGTTGGCCTCCTGGCCCCAGCCGTCGCCGTCGTCGTCGGGGTAGAGAAAGACGGTGCCCTCGACGGCCTCATCGTATTCGTCCACCTTGCCGTTGCAGTCATTGTCCAAGCCGTCGCAGATCTCGGTCTGGTCGGGGTTGACCGCCGGGTTCTGCGGGGCGCAGTCCTCGTCATTGGGCGTGCCATCGTCGTCATCGTCGGCCGAGGGCGAGTCGGGGCCGCCGGACTTGGAGATGCCGCCGCCACAGGCGAGCAGGAGGAGAGTGAGGCAGAGGAGGGGCTGGCTCATGGGGGGCTGATCTCCCGCCCGAGGGCGCCCAGCACGAGCAGGAGCGCCTCGTGGCGACGGGCCGCCTCGGCCTTGGCGGTGGGGGTGGACATGCCGGCGGCGAGGTGCAGCAGCTTGCGAGGGAGGTGGTCGATCGCGAAGGCGCGGTCGTCCAAGGGGCGGCCCTCGGCGAAGGGGTCGGCCGGGTCGTAGAAGCGGCTGCCGGCGCCGCGCTGGGCCATGGCCTGGGCGGTGGCCATGCAGCGGGCAAAGCCGATGAAGCCGATGGCGTCGAGGCGATCGGCGTCCTGGAGCACGGCACCTTCCGGGCTGTTGGGGGGCCGGCCCGCCGACCAGGAGCTGGTGGCCACCGCGTCGACGATGATCGCGATCTCGGGCTCGGCGTAGCCGGCCTTCGCCAGGGCGGGCGGGGCGGCGGCGGCGCTGCGGGCCCCGCCCTCGGCCCGGGCGGCGGAGTCCTTGGGGATGGCGACGAGATCGTGCACCAGGGCGGCAGCCCCGGCCAGATCAGGGTCGGCGCCGGCCTCGGGGGCGAGGTGGAGGGCCCAGCGGTAGACCCGCAGCACATGCTCGGCGTCATGGGCCACGTCGGCCAGGGGCGTGGTGGGCTCGACCTGGGCCCACAGGCGCGTGTGTCGGGGGAATTGCATGCGCCGGAGCCTGCCACCGCCGCGGCCCCGAGGCAAGCCGGGCGACGATTGAGGTAGACTCCCGCCACCCTCCGCGCCGGGTCGGCCGGGCGGCCCCGTCGCGCGCGGGGCGCCGGCGACCCTGGCCAGACCCCGAGCTTTGGGAATGCCCCTCTCCGCACCGCCCCTCCGCAGTCGGATCGATCCGCGCGGCGCGGCCTTCTCCGCCAACGCCGCCGCGATGGGCGAGGCGCTGGCAGCGGTTCAGGCCCAACTGGCCGAGGCGCGCCAGGGCGGCGGCCCGCGCTACGCCCAACGCCACGTGGCCCGCGGGCGCCTGCTGGCCCGCGACCGGGTGGAGCTGCTGCTCGACCGCGACAGCCCCTTCTTGGAGCTCTGTCCGCTGGGCGGCTACGACACCGACGGCGGAAAGCCAGGCGCCGGGCTGATCACCGGCATCGGCCGGGTCGAGGGCGTGGAGTGTCTGATCACCGCCAACGATCCAACCGTTCAGGGTGGAGCCATCAACGCGGCGGCGGTGAAGAAGACCAGCCGGGCCTCGGAGATCGCCCTGCAGAACCGCCTGCCCACGCTCAGCCTGATCGAGTCGGCCGGCGCCGACCTGCCCAATCAGGCCGAGATCTTCCTGCCGGGCGGCCGGGGCTTTCGCGAGATCACCGAGCGCAGCAAGGCCGGCATCCCCTCGGTCTGCGTGGTCTTTGGCAGCTCCACCGCCGGCGGGGCCTACATCCCCGGCATGAGCGACTACGTCATCATGGTCGCCAACCAGGCCCAGGTCTACCTCGCCGGCCCGCCGCTGGTGAAGATGGCCACCGGCGAGGTGGTGGACGATGAGACCCTGGGCGGTGCTGCGATGCACGCCACCCAAAGCGGGCTGTGCGACTACCTCGCCGCCGATGAGCGCGACGCCCTGCGCCTCGCCCGCCAGGTGGTGAGCGGCCTGGGCTGGCGCAAGCGCGGGCCCGCGCCGGCGCCGGGGGTGCCCGACCCGCCGCTCTTCGATCCGGCCGAGCTGCGCGGCATCGCCAGCGCCGACGTGCGCCAGCCCTTCGCCGCCCGTGAGGTGATCGCCCGCCTCGTCGATGGCAGCCGCTTCGCCGACTTCAAGCCCCTCTACGGGCCCACCCTGGTGACCGGCTTCGCCGAGCTGCACGGGTACCCGGTGGGCATCCTGGCCAATGACGGCATCCTGTGGCCCCAGAGCGCCGACAAGGGCGCGCAGTTCATCGCCCTGTGCAACCAGCGCGACATCCCGCTCATCTTCCTGCACAACACCACCGGCTTCATGGTCGGTCGGGCGGTGGAGGAGGACGGCATCATCCGCGCGGGCGCCAAGCTGATCAACGCGGTGTCGAACTCCACGGTGCCGGCCATCACGCTGCAGACGGGCGCCTCTTACGGGGCCGGCAACTACGCGATGAACGGCCGGGCCTACAGCCCTCGCTTTCTGTTCACCTGGCCCAATCACCGCATCGCCGTGATGGGCGGCGAGCAGCTCGCCGGCGTGCTGGACATCATCAAGCGCCAGGCCGCCGAGCGTGCCGGCAAGCGGGTCAACGAAGAGGAGCTGACGATGATGAAGCAGCTCATCGCCGGCAAGGTGGATTTTGAGAGCACCGCACTCTACGCCACCGGCCGCCTCTGGGATGACGGCATCATCGATCCGGCGGACTCCCGCGACGTGCTGGGCCTCTGTCTGTCTGCGGTCTGTTCTGCGCCTGTCCAAGGCACCACCTCCTGGGGAGTGTTCCGCCATTGAGCCCCGCACTGCGCCCCATGACCGCACTCCTGGTCGCCAACCGCGGCGAGATCGCCCTTCGCATCTTTGAGACCGCCAAGGCCGAGGGCCTGCGGGCCCTGGCGGTCTACACCGAGGCCGACGCCGGCGCGCCCCACGTCGCCGCCGCCGACGCCGCCGCCCGCATCGACAGCTACCTGTCGATCGGCAGCCTGCTCCAGGCCGCCAAGGCGCTCGGCGCCGACGCGGTCCACCCGGGCTACGGTTTTCTCTCCGAGCGGGCCGACTTCGCCCAGGCGGTGATCGCCGCCGGGCTCCTCTGGGTGGGGCCGACCCCCGAGGCCATCGCGGCGATGGGCAGCAAGGCCGCCGCCCGCCAACGGATGGCCGCCGCCGGCGTGCCCACCGTGCCGGGCTACGACGGCGATGACGCCGATGACAGCGCCTTCCTCGCCGCAGCCGCACGCATCGGCTACCCCGTGCTGGTGAAGGCCAGCGCTGGCGGCGGCGGCAAGGGCATGCGGGTGGTCGAGGCCGCCCCTGACCTGCCGGCTGCGCTGGCCGAGGCCCGCCGCCTCGCCAAGGGCGCCTTTGGCGACGACCGGCTGATCCTGGAGCGCTACCTGCGCCGCCCGCGCCACATCGAGGTGCAGGTGATCGGCGACGCGCACGGCAACCTCCTGCACCTGGGCGAGCGGGAGTGCAGCGTGCAGCGCCGGCACCAGAAGGTGCTCGAAGAGGCCCCCAGCCCCGCCTTCGTCGGCCCGGCGGGCGAGGCCCGGCGCGCGGCTCTCCACGCCGACGCGCTGCGGGCCGCCGCCACGGTGCGCTACACCAGCGCCGGCACGGTGGAGTTCATCGTCGATGAGGGCGGCCAGCACTACTTCCTCGAGATGAACACCCGCATCCAGGTGGAGCACCCCGTCACCGAGGAGGTCGCTTTTGTCGACCTCGTCTCGCTTCAGCTCGCGGTGGCCCGCGGCGAAGCCCTCAGCCTGCGGCCCGAAGACCAGTTTTGCGAGGGCCACGCCGTCGAGGTGCGGCTCTACGCCGAAGATCCCGATCGAGGCTACCTCCCCACCGGGGGGCGCGTCTTGTGCTGGCAGCCACCCCGAGGCGATCTGCGCGTCGACGCCGCGCTGGCCGACGGCATGGAGGTGGGCTCGGCCTACGATCCGATGCTGGCCAAGCTGATCGGCCACGGCCCGACCCGCGCATCCGCGCTGTCGAGCCTGCGGTCCGGCCTCTCGCGGATGCGCCTGCTCGGCATGGTCACCAACCGGGAGTGGCTCCTCCGCCTGCTCGCCTTGCCCGCGGTGGCCGAAGGTGCCCTGCACACCGGCCTCCTCGAAGAGCACGCCGCCGATCTGCACCCGCCCGCCCGGCCGCCGGTGGGGGCCCTCGCCGCCGCCCTGCTGCGCCCCCTCCTCGACGCCCGGGCCGCGCGCCCCCTGCCCGGCCTCCGTCCGCGCTTTCGCAACAACCCCTGGCCGGCCCTGCCCTACCGGCTGGAGGTCAACGGCACGGTGGGGCAGCTCTGTCTGGAGGACGGTCCGGGCGGCACCTTTGTGCTCCGCCCCGACCGCGGCGAGGACGGCCTCGCCTACCCGGGTGAGGCCCCGGCCCTCCTCGACGCGCCCGTGGTGGTGCGGGTCTTGGGCCAGGAGGGCCTCGACCTGCGCCTGGAGGTGGACGGCGTCGCCAGCCGCTACACGGTGGTGGCCGCCGGGCCTGCCGGCGCCCATTGGGTGCAGACCGACGAGGCCACCGTCTATGTGGTGCGCCTGCCCGATCGCCCGGTCGCCTCCGACGCGGCCCAGGCCCGGGGCGGCGGCACCGCGCCGATGCCCGGAAAGATCGTCCGCGTCTGCGTCTCCGTCGGCGAGGCCGTCGAGGCCGACGCGCCGCTCGTGGTGATGGAGGCCATGAAGATGGAGCACATCGTTCGTGCGCCGCGGCCCGGGGTGGTAGCTTCCATCTGCGTAGAGGCGGGCGCCCAGGTCGCTGCGGGCGCCGCGCTGGTTGTGGTGGACTGAGCGGTCCCTCGTCTAAAGGAGCTTGTAATGCCGCGCCTCGTCATCAAAATGAGTCACCAGAAGGCCCAGGTCTACCCCTTGAAAGAGGGGGAGACGGTGGTGGGCCGCGGTGAGGAGTGCAATCTTGTGCTGCCCAATGTGTCGGTCAGCCGCCAGCACGCCCGCATCCTGGTCGGTCGACAGAACGTCACCGTCGAAGATCTCGACAGCCAGAACGGCATCCAGGTCAATGGCAAGGTCACCAAGCAGCAGCCCCTAAAGCCAGGGGATGAGATCCAGGTGGGGCGCTTCACCCTGGTCTTCCTCTCCGACGCCAAGTCCGACCGCTTCTACCGCGGCCGCTGCGTGGACTACATGGCGCGCTACGAGCCGAAGAACGTCGAGCCCGAGCAGGCGTCGCAGGCGACCTTCGCCATGACCGCCGACATGTTGAAGAAGCTGCAAGAAGACAACAGCCTCATCGAGAATGCCCGCGTCATCCGCGAAGACGATCCCAATCGCTTTTGGTTCCCCGAAGACCGGGGTCTGTCCTTTGGCGGCGACGCCCAGGTCCACGTCGACGGCTGGCTGGCCTGGGGCGAGGTGGCGGCCATCACCTGGGACGGAAAGCAGCACGTCATCGAGCGAAAGACGAGCTGGCGGGCCCAGGTGGTGGTCAACAACGACGCCACCGAGCGCCGCGCGCTGAAGAGCGGCGACCGCTTTCGGGTGGCCAACAGCCGCTTCAAGTACGACGCCCGCTGACAGGCCGAGAGTCCTCGGTCGACGCGGCGCAGTCCCCTCCCTCGGCGGTGTATAGGGCCTCTGTCCAGGAGCCTGCGGCGCCTTCGCCGACCTGCCCCCGCGGGCAGAAGAGGCGGTGGCCATCGCCCCAGTCGGGGCTACACTGGGGGCAGCCGAGGTGCGGCCCGCCTGCCGCGGAGGCGCCCCCCGCCCGCTACCCGCCCTCGACCTGTGGCCCTTTCGGCGACGCCGCCTACCCAGGACCCCATGACCCTCGCCCTCCTGCTCCTCGCCTGCATCGGCCCCTCTCTCGTGGAGGAGACGGCAGACCCAGGCGCCGAAGCGCCGGATGCGCCCGATCCAGTCGAGCCCGATGACAGCGGCGAGGTCGTCACGGCCTGCGCCGCTGACCTCAGTCTCGCCCTGACGGTCCCGGAGCGCCCCTTCGATCAGTGCGACACCATCTGCCTCGACGTGGTGGTCACCTGCGAGGGCAGCCCGGTGGCGGGGGCCGAGGCCTGGATCGAGGGCGAGGGCCTGGGCCACCTGATCGAGGGCAAGACCGACGCCGCCGGGCGCCTCTCGGGCTGCGTCAGCGCCCTGCCGGTCGGTCGACTGAACCTCGCCGCCGCCGCCCGCGCCGCGGGCAACCGTGGACAGACCGCGGGCAGCCTGGACCTGCGGCCCTTCGGCTACGCCCAGGGGCTGGAGAAGCCCGTGGAGCTGGCCAGCGCCATCCTGGCCCTGCCGCCCCTGGTGCGGGCGCCCGAGAACCCGGTCTTCACCGCGGGCCCCGAAGGCGCCTGGGATGATGCCGGCGTGCTGCTCCCCACCGTGCTTCGCCGCGGTGAGGAGTGGCTGCTCTACTACGCTGGCTCGGCCGCCACCGACTACGAGGTGGGCCTCGCCACCTCGACAGACGGCCTCGTCTGGGAGCGCCACCCGTCGAACCCGCTCTTTCCCGCGCACACCGACGAAGAGGGGAGCTGGCAGCGCTACGCCACCAATTCGCCTGGCGCCGTGCTGGTCGACGGTCAGGTGCAGCTCTGGTACACCGGCCGCAGCAGCGAGACTGGCGATCTGGCGCTCGGCCTCGCCACCTCCAGCGACGGCCGCAGCTTCACCGAGCACGCCGACAACCCGGTCTTCTCGCCCGACCCGGCCAATTCCGATTGGGAGGCCAACGGCGTGGCCCACCCCACGGTGGTCTTTCGCGACGGCTTCTACGAGCTGTGGTACTCCACCGGCGCCCATCACCTCGGCTACGCCCTGTCCACCGATGGGGTCGACTGGCAGCGCTCCTGCATGGGCCCGGTCTTCTCGGCCGAGGAGGTGTGGGAGCAAGGCCAGGTCAAGAGCGCCGATGTGCTCTATGTCGACGGCACCTACTACATGGCCTACTCCGGCGGACAGAGCGGCGAGTTTCAAGTGGGCTGGGCCGTGAGCCTGGACGGACAGCGCTGGACCCGCGCCGCAGAGCCCCTGCTCGGGCCCGGCGCCGATGACAGTTGGGATGAGAACAGCGTGCTCGGCACCTCGATGTGGCTCGATGGCGACACGCTGTGGATGTGGTATTCGGGCACCAATCGTACAGGCAGCGGCGTCGGCCTGCTGACCGGGAGCCTCAGCCCATGAGTCGACTGTTCACATTCCTGCTGCTCTCGGGCTGCTTTCGCCTGGACCCTGGCACCGACACCACCGCTGGCGAGGGCGCGGAGGTGGGCGGTGCGGGCGAGGGCGCCGACGGCCCCGACTCGGCCGACACCGCCGCCCCGGTCACGGGCTACAGCCTCGTCTTGATTGGCGCGGGCGAGATCCCCGACCTCACGGGCCCCAAAGCGGCGCTGTTTTCGGGCACCAATGACTACACCTACCTGCTCGACGAAGATGGGCAGACGATCCGCTACCTGACCAACGCCCTCGTTCACCCCACCGGCGACTGGTGCCTCTCCGCGCCGGCCAGCGATCCCGACTGCGCCGAGGGCGGCCCGGACTGGACCAGCGGCCGCATCGTGCCTTCGGCCCCGGTGGCGGCGATGTGCCTCGACGAAGACAGCGGCGATCTGTTTTTGGTTCGCCCCGGCAAGCCGGTGGAGGTGGCCGACGTCGCCCGCGAGGGCCGCACCGACCGCACCTACAACAAGGTGAGCCGGGTCTTTCGCCTGCCCGATGAGGTGGCGACTGGCTTCGCAGGCCCCTGCGCCGCCGGGCCCGCCGGGCTGCTGCTCTCCGACGAGGCCGCCGGCACCCTGGCCCTGGTCGACAGCGCTGGAGTGCTGCTCGGCCAGACCCTGTCTGGCGGCGGCGTCGATCACCTGCTGCGCGTGGGCGACGACAGGGCGCTGGCGGTCGACGCGGCGGGCGGGCGACTGAGCCTCTGGTCTCTGCCCGGTCTCACGCCGGTGGGCGACGCGGTGAGCCTGGGGGCGGCGATCACCGACATCAGCGTCGACACCGCTGCGGGGCGCTACTGGGCGATCGTCGATGGCAGCGTGGTGACCGCCCCCCTCGGCGAGGCCCCCCGCGAGAGCCTCGCCCTCGACCTCACCGTCTCGCGCATCGCCGCCGATCCCAGCACCGGGCTCGCCTATGCGGTCGGGACGGGCGACGGCGGCCTCTCCCTGCTCCTCCTGTCCACCGGCGGTCTCGTGGCCAGCACCTCCCTCGACGCGCCGGTGGTGGGGATGGTGCCCCCCGGCGATCGCGGCGATCTGGTGCTGATCACCGCCCCGGCGGGCGCCGCGCTGCGCTTCGTCGCCTTTGACGCCTGGCCCGACCAGCCCCGCACCGATGTGGCGCCCCTGTCTCTGTTCATCGCCACCAACATCGAAGAGCCGTCGGACGACATGATCAACAAGCCCTGCCTCGGCCTCGACACCGACACGGTCGAGCGCGAGGTGGCGGTGATCCGCGCCAACGCCGATGTGCTCGAAGGGCTTGGGGTGCCCGTCTCGCTCGGCATCACCTACAATTTCTCGGTGGCGGTGGAGCGCTGCGGCATGACCGACATCTTCGCCGATCTGGCCAGCCGCGGATTCACGCTCGGCACGATGGTGCACAACCGGCCCTGCTACTCCTGCACCAACAAGGATGTCCGCGACGTCACCCCCGATGAGTGCGCGCCGTCCAGCCCCTACTACTGTGACCCCGAGCGCGGCGGCGACTGCTGCTTCCCCGACGACCCGGACTACTGTTTGCCCGGCGATCAGGCCTGCTACATGGCCTACATCGACGCCCGCAACGTGGTGGTCGACCGCAACATCCCCGGCGGCGGGCGCTTTGTCATCAGCGCCGACCGCCACGGCATGTGGGACTGGGACTGGGTCAACGCCTACGCCACGATGGCCCGGGCCGACGGCAGCCGGGGCTATGACCTGTCTTACTTCGCCCAGACCTGGGCCAATTACGACGTGGTCTACGACGACGCCCGCGGCAAGGATCCCACGCCCTGGCGCCCCAGCGCCTATTCCGAGCCCTGGATGCTCGGCCCCTACACCGCCTGGGACGACGCCTCGGCCTACTCCGACCTGCTCTACCTGCCCGGCCTCAACACGGCGACGCTCAAGCTCGACGAGTGGCACCGCTCCGGGCTCTTCCTCCTCGACTACCTGAACGAAGGTGGCTCGGTCTCCTGGAGCGAGGCCGACTTCACCATCGTGGAGCACTACCTGCGCGAGGCCTTGAACCACCGCAGCGCCTATGGCCCGCAGGTCTTTTACTTCCACATTCACGATCTGGGGCTCACCAACAACCTCAAGAACGCCGACGGCGCCGAGACCGACGGCGCCACGTTCCTGCGCGCCTTTGTGCAGCGGGTAAACGAGACCTATGTGGCCCCCGGTCACGCCGTCTGGGCCAGCCCCACCGAGCTGCGGGCCCAGTGGAGCGCCGAATGAAGGTCGAGGTCTGTGTCGGATTGGGGCCGTGGACGCCCCGCCTGCTCGCCCTGCGGCGGGTGGTCTTCATCGAAGAGCAGGCCGTGCCCGAAGACGAAGAGGTGGACGATCAGGACGGCGTGGCCGTGCACTTCGTGGTGGAAGACGCCGGGCTCCTGCCCCAGGGCACCGCCCGGATGCGCGACAAGGGGCATGGGGTGGCCAAGGCCGAGCGGGTGGCCGTGCGCCGCGATCGCCGCAGCGCCGGCGTCGGCCGGGCCCTGATGGTCGCGCTGGAGGCCGAGGCCCGAAGCCGTGGACAGTCCGAGGTGCTGCTGGCCGCCCAGGACAGCGCCATCGCCTTCTACGAGCGGCTCGGCTACCTCGCCGAGGGGCCGGAGTTTCTCGACGCCGGCATTGTTCACCGCTGGATGCGCAAGCCCCTTTAGTCGACCGGCTCACCCTCCTCAATCGGGGCGTCTTCGGCGTCGAGGCCGGCGAAGGCGCTGCGGTCGCCGCCTTCGTAGGCGACGAGGCGGGCGAAGAAGTCCTCGGTGCGGTCGACCGCCTCCTCAATCGTCTGACTGTGCAGGATGGCGATGCGCAGCACCGAGCCGTAGGGCAGGCCCTTGGTGAAGTAGTTGGCGATCTTCTTGAAGCGGCCGAGCACGGCGCGCTCGCGCACAAAGACCGGCTGCAGCGACTCCAGGTAGGAGAGCAGCACCCGGCGCCGCTCGGCGGCGGTGACGGTCACCACGGGCTCGCCGCGCAGGTGCTGGGCCACCTGAAGGAGGGCCCAGGGGTTGCGAATGGCGCCGCGGCCGATCATCACGCCGTCGCAGCCGGTGTCGGCGAACATGGCGAGCGCGCTGTCGATGTCGAGGACGTCGCCATTTCCGATCACCGGGATGCGCAGGCGCGCCTTGGTCTCGGCGATCTTGTCGACCGCCCGCACGCCGCCGTACAGATCGGTGCGGGTGCGCCAGTGGATGGTGATGGCCTCCACCCCCTCCTCTTGCAGGGCGTAGGACAAGTCCGGCGCGTTGCGCTGACTGTGGTCAAAGCCGCTGCGCATCTTCACGGTGAGCGGGATGGAGATGGCGGCCCGCACGGCCTTGACAATCTCGATGGCCAGAGCCGGCTCCCGCAGCAGGCTGGAGCCGCCGGAGTGGGCGCAGACCTTCTTGGAGGGGCAGCCCATGTTGATGTCGCAGATCGTGGCGCCCATGTCCTGCACGATGCGCGCGGCCTCGGCCATGCTGTCGGGGCGGCGGCCGTAGATCTGGATGGCCACCGGCCGCTCGTCGGGGTCGAACTGGGCCATGTCGACCATGCGCCCGACGCCGCGCTTGAGGCCCTCGCTGGCCACGAACTCGGTGACCGTGAGGCCGGCGCCGCCGATGCTGCGGATCAGGCGCCGGAAGGTGAGATCGGTCACGCCCTCCATCGGGGCGAGGACGATGTTGGGCTCGATGCGGATGTCGCGGATGAAGTAGTGGGTCGGTGGCATGACGCGAAGCGCTTACCGCGCTGCGTTGGCTTCGGCCCGCCAGGCGGCGGCTTCTTCGGAGGTCGGCATGGCCACGAGGTCCTTCTGGGCGTCCTTCCAGACGAAGGGGATGCCCGGCTCGCGGTAGAGCCAGGGGGGGATCCGCGGGGCCAGCTCGGCGTGGTACTTCGGCAGCTTGCTCCAGTGCAGCCCATGCTTCATGTGGTGGGCCGTGTGGTAGCCGAGGTTGCCGGTCATCAGGTTGTAGCCGCGGTGCAGGATGTTGTAGCTGGCCTCGGTGGGAACATCGGTGTCGAGGTTGACGTGGTGGAAGTAGGTGGCCCAGGCCGTGAGGTACAGCGACAGGGCCATCGGGATCGCCACGCAGAAGAGGGCGTTGTACCAGTTGAACCACGCGAGGGTGCCCACAAAGGCGAGCTGGAGGAGCCCCATCCCCAGGAAGATGCGCCGCTGCTTGGGGTAGTGGGCGCCCACCGCCCAGGCCCGCGGGTAGGCCGTGATCGCCACGTCGAAGGAGTACTCATGCTCGCCCATGGTGCTGCCATCGGCCCGCTTCCAGCGGCTCTCGTCCTTGGTCTGGTCCAGGTAGTTCATGTGGTGGCCGACCACATGGTGCAGGTACCAGGCGTGGGAAGTGACGCCGGTGAGCGTGCCAAAGACGAATTCCACCATCCGGTTGGGCAGGGCGTAGCGGAAGGTGGGGACGTGCTGGTGGTGATGGTTCCAGGCGCAGACCCAACCCTTGGGGATGATGCCGACGAGCATCCACAGCGGCGGGATCCACCAGGCCGTGGCGGTCGCGTAGATCGTCATGTCCAGGGCGAAGAGCAGCGTGAACAGCAGCACGGGGAGGCGGTCTTCGGGGTGCCGAAACAGCGTCATGGCAGGGGGCTCCATCGGGGCCGGCGTCTAGCACGCCGCCCGGCCGCCTTCACAGGCCCGCGCCCCTGTCAGCGCCCCCTTCTCCGTCATCCTTTCGTCACCGCCCAGCCGAGGCCGAAGAAGAGCCCCAGGCCGAGCAGGCTGGCCCCCGCGCAGCGCCGCCGCAGCTCGCGGTGTTGGGTCTTGTGTCGTACCAGCGCCATGGCGAAGAAGGCCCCGAGCCCGCCGCCCACCGCGCACAGCAGGACGAGCCGCCGCTCGGGGACGCGCCGCCAGCGCATCTTTGCGGCGAGCTTGTCGCCCACGAACACGGCAAAGGCGGCCAGATTGCACAGGGCGAAGGTGGCGGCGACCCAGACCAAGGCGGGCTCCCATTGGGCGACGGAGGCGAGCGGGCTAACAGGCGGCGCTGCCCCCCTTCGAGGTCGAGCCCATGGAAGCCAAGGCCCAAAGCGTCACCGTCCACGGCGAGCCCGATGGCTTCGAGCCCGCCGCCTTCTTCAAGCCCGAGGTGCTCCAAGGTGGCTACACCCGCCTCACGGTCAGCCTGCCGCCCGATCGCCTTGAAGCGGTGCATCGGGCGCTGGTCGCCGCGATGGAGCCCCCCTACAAGCTGCTCTACCAGGCGCTCACCGACCGCCAGTCGGGTATTCAGCTCGACAAGCCGCTCAGCCTCGTCGCCGTGGAGATCCCCCGCGATCGGCTGCTCAACATCCTCCAGCGCTACCGGGGCCTGTGCTACCACGACGGCCGCCACCAGCTCTGGGTGCGCGGCTTGATGGGCGAGCAGGTGGTGCTGGAGGAGATCGGCGTGATCTACGCCTACCCCGACGATCCCTCCTTCCGCGACGCCCTCGAAGCGCTCGGCGTCCCCGAGGGGGAGGGCCCCACCCTGGCCGAGCGCGACTACATCAAGGTGAGCTTCAACGCCGCCTACGACGCCGAAGAGGAGGGGATCATCCAGGATCTCAACCTTGTCCCCTGGGCCGGTTGAGGTAGGCCGCGCCGATCGGGCCCTGGGTACAAGCCTTTTGGCCCAGGCTGGGCAAGACGGGCCGCCTGATCTACAAGAGCGGCGGCGCTGGATGGACCCTGGGGCGCCAAGAGGCCGCAGATGGCACGGGTTGGACTTCGAGCACCGATCGGCCTCGGCCTCGCCGCCGTGGCGGCCCTGACGGCGCTCTGGTGGCGCCCCGCTGCGGAGCCGCCGCTGGAGCCGGTCTTCGCCGCCACCCCCTCGCGGCCCTGGACCCGACCCCCCAATCTGCTGCTGGTGACGATCTGCAGCCTGCGCGCCGACGTGCTCAGCGCGGCGGCCGGAGAGCCCGATGGCTGGTCGGCCGAGGGGCTGCGGGCGCCCTTTCCAACGCCGCCCACCCCGGAGCTCGACGCCCTGGCGGCCCAGTCGGTGCGCTTTCGGCGGGCCTGGAGCACCGCTACTTTTACGGCGGCGGCTCACGCCTCGATGTTTACCGGCCTGCTGCCCGCCCACGCCGGTCTGCTCGACCTTGGCGACGAGATCCGCGGCGGTCTGCCCACCCTGCCGGCGGTGCTCAAGCTGTATGGCTACCACACGCTCCTCTACACCCCGGTTCCCAGCGAGCGCCGCGATGGGAAGGGCCGCCGCCCCCGCGGCCCCGAGGGCAAGATGCGCTCCAGCAAGGCGCCGCCGCCGCCGCCCCGCGACATGGTGGAGGAGCGGGACCGCTGCAGCCCGCCGCCGGCCATCCCCAAGGACGCCAAGGGAGACCGGCCGCCCCATCCGTCCACGCTGCACTTTGGCGCCGGCTTTGAGCGTGGCGTCGACACCTTCATCGAAGGGGAGCCCGACCCCTGCGAAGCGCGGGTGATCGACGATCTGGCGCAGGCGGGCCCCTGGTTTGGCCTGCTCCACCTGAAGGAGGCGCACTTTCCCTATGGCCTGCGGGAGCAGGACCCGAAGACCGTTCACCCAAGCTTCGCCTCCTGGATTCACGAGGGCCCTGGCCGGCGCGACACCGAAGAGCGCATCCGCGCCATCCACGCCCAACTCGCCGCTGATCCCGAGCTGCGCGCCCTCCTCGCGCAGACCTATGGCGAGGCCGCCGCGCGGGCCGACGCTCACCTGGGCCAGATCCTCGACGCCCTGGAGGAGGCCGATCAGCTCGCCAACACGCTGATCATCGTGGTGGGCGACCACGGTGAGTCACTCGGAGACGCGCCGCGCATGGGCCACCAGGGCAACTTCGCCCCCGAGGTGCTGCGGGTGCCCTTGCTCATTCGCCTGCCCGACCGGTCGCATGCCGGAGAGGTGGTCTCGGCGGACGTCTCCCTCACCGACCTCTTTCCCACCCTGCTCACCGCCGCCGGCGCCACGCTGCCTGCGCTCTCCGATGGCGTCGACCTGCTGCCCCTCATCTACGGTCAGCCGGCCGCCCGGCGCCCCGCCCTGGCCCAGGGGCGCGTCGTGCGCGAGGGTGGCGGTCGACTGGATCGCGACTGGATTGTGGCGGGTGATCGATCGCTGCTGCTCACGGGCCAGGAGCCGGGCGCCTCGCCCGCCGAGGGCCCTGCCGCGCTGCGGGCGCTTGGGCCCCAGGGTTGGGCAGTCGTCGAAGAGCCCGAGGCCGAGGCCGCCCTTCGCGCCCTGCGCGCCGCCGCCCAGCGGGATGAGTCGGGCTCTGTTCAGGGTGCCCCGATCTCCGAGGCGGTGCGCGACCGCCTGCGCCGCGACGGCTACTGGTAGGGCTCACAGCCAGACGCGCACCAGGGCGTAGACGGGCCGGAGCGCTGGCAGGTAGAGCAGCTCGGCGGTGTAGAGCAGATACAGCGCGCGCGCCGCCCACAGCGCCGCCACTGTCCCGCCCGCCAGCAGCAGGGCCGGCCGATCCCAGCGCCCCGGAGGCATCGGCTCGGGATCGGGCAGGGCCGCCGGATCGAAGCCGCGCGCCTCCAGGGACTCGGCCAGGGCGCTGGCCCGGCGCAGGGCCCTCGAGATCACCGGCCGCAGGAGGGCCAGCTCCAGTCGCAGCCAGTCGAGCGGCCCGCGGGCCCAGATCGGCCGGCCCCGGCTCGCCGCCGCCTCTCGCACGCTGAGCAGCTCTTCGCCGGCGGTGGGCACAAAGCGCAAGGCGGCGCTGGCCAGGAAGGCGAGGGCGGGCGGCGCGCCGAGGCGCTGAAGCGTATCGGCGAGGACCGGCGTCGGCGTGGACAGAGACAGGGCGAGGCCCCCCAGGGTCAGGGCCACGAAGCGCGTGGCGGCCACAAGACCGGCGAGGGCGCCCTCCCGCCAGAAGGTGAGGGGGCCCAACTGCAGGAGGGGCACCCGCGGCTCCAGCGGGTAGAAGAGCGACTGAGAGAGCACCGTGCTCCAGACCAGGGTGAGCAGCAGCAGCCCCCCTTGGAGGAGGCGGCGGGGCGGCGGTCGGGTCGCCGCCAGGGCGAGGCCACATCCGACACAGAGGAGGCCCAAGGGCAGGGCGTGCTCCACCGCCACCGCGGCGAGGCTGGCGGCGCCCAGCAGCAGCACCCGGGCCAGGGCCGAGAGGCGGGGCGGCTGGCCCTTCACGAGGCGGCCCCCAGGCTGGAATCGGCGGCCAGCGCAGCCTGGAGCGCGGCAGGAGGCCCATCCGCGCGCACCCGCCCCTCTGCGAGCAGGACGATCCGGCTGGCCATCCGAAGGGCGAGGTCGAGGTCATGGGTGGCGAAGACGAGCGTGTCTTCGCCCAGCGCGCCGTCAAGGGCCACCATCATGGCGTCGACCTGGGGCAGATCCTGGCCGGCGGTGGGCTCATCGAGCAGCAGCAGGCGCGGCCCGGCGGTGAGGGCCCCGGCCACGGCGACACGCAGGCGCTGGCCACGGGAGAGAGACTGTGGCGCCTCCGCCGCCAGGGGCACCAGGTCCAGGGCCCGCAGGGCGGCCCCGACGCGGGCTTCGCGGTCGGCGAGCCGCCGCTCGGTGGGGGCGAAGGCCAGCTCGGCCTCGACGGTGTCGCAGAAGAGGGCCAGGTCGGGGTCCTGGGGAATGGCCACCGCCGACACCTTCCCGGCGCGGGCCGCCTCGCCGAGGAGGCGCAGCAGGGTGCTCTTCCCGGCGCCGTTGGCCCCCACCAGGGCGATCCGTTCACCTGCGCGGACCTCCAGGGTGACCCCGTCGATGGCGTAGGCGCGGTCGGCCTCGCCGGGGTGGGCAAAGCGGGCATCGGTCAGTCGCAGCAGGGGCGGGCCCGGATCGCGGGGCTGGCGCACCCCCGACCGGCTGAAGCGCAAGGGAGCCGGGCAGGCGCGACCGTTCACGAGCCCCAGGCAGCGGCTGGCCACCGGCAGCACCAGCTCAATCCGGTGCTCCACCATCAGGATGGCGAGCCCCTGATTACAGAGCGCCCGAAGGTGGAGGAGCAGGGCGCGGGCCCCGCCGGGATCGAGGCTGGCCAGGGGCTCGTCGAGGAGGAGCAGGGGCGCGCCGGCGGACAGCGCCGCCGCCACCGCGAGGCGCTGCTGCTGGCCGCCCGACAGCGCCCGGGTGCTGCGCGCCGGCTCATCGGGCAGGCCGACCTGGCGCAGACCCGCTGAGACCCGCGCCGCCAGGGCCTCGCCGCGCAGGCCGGCGATGCGGGCGGCGAAGGCGACCTCCGCCCCGAGAGAGTGGGTGACGAGCTGATCGCCGGGGATCTGCGACACAAATGCGAGACGCTGGGCCCGGGCGGCCGGCGAGAGGGAGAGCACCTCGGCGCCGCCCACCTGCACAGTGCCCTCGCGGCGGCCCGGCCGGTAGCGGGGCAGCAGCCCGGCGGCGAGGCGCAGCAGGGTGGACTTTCCGCAGCCGGTGGGGCCGGCCAACAGCACCAGCTCGCCGGGAGAGACCTGGAGATCGATGCCATCGAGGGCGGGCCGTTGGGCGCCGGCGAAGGTGAAGGAGAGGCCCTCGATCGTCAGCATGCCCCCTCCACCCGGGCCAGGGCGCGGGCGCCGGGCAGGGCCAGGGCCAGGGCGACGAGCACATAGACAAAGCCCGGCAGCAGCAGCAGGGCCAGCACATAGGCGTCGGCGAAGTAGAGTCGGTACAGCAGGGCCTGGAGCACCAGGCTGCTGGCCACCGAGGCGACCGAGGCCAGCCCAAAGCCCGCCGACAGGCGCAGCCACTGGGCAAAGAGGCCAGACCGGCGCCAGTCGCCGCCGCCGCGGGTGAGGCCGAAGAGGTAGAGCGCGCCTTCGAGAAAGAAGACCCGGGCGCCGATGAACAGAAGGTCGAAGGGAGACAGGCCGCCGGTGATGAGGCCCCGCAGCAGGGCCGTGAGGGTGACGGTGAGGCCCATCACGCCGGGGCGCGGCAGCAGGCGCAGCAGGGTGGAGAGCAGGGCGTAGGAGACGGCGTCGTCGACGAGCCCGGTGAAGAAGACCGAGAAGGGCCCCAGGGCCGCCCCCAGGGCGGCGCCGAGGAGCTGGGCGGCGGTGCCCACCACAAAGAGCAGCCCCGAAAAGAGCGCCACCACCACCAGATCGGGGGTCGGCGCCCGCGAGAGCCAGCGGCGTCCGGGCCCGAAGAGGGCGCCCACCCCCGCCAGGGCGGCGCCGAGCGAGAGGGGGCCGCCGATCAGCAGCCGATCATCGCCTTGAGAGACGGTGAGCGGGCCGGTCCAGCGGACGGTGGCCTCGGCGGCGCCGAAGGGGGTGATGGTGATCTCGCGGGTCCACTGTCCTTGTTGGGGCAGGGCTGGCTCGTCGAGGAAGAGCGGCAAGGTGGCGCGGGCGGTCTCCCCGGGCGGCACGCGCAGCAGCACGCTGACGAGCCCGGTGCCATCGTCGGCGCTGCGCATCCGCGGTCGAAAGCGCGGGTCGGCGTCGCCCGCCGCATTGAGCACCCGGGCCCGCACCACGAGGTTGGCGGCCCCGGGGCCGGGATTGGTCACGCTCACCGTCTGGTGGGCAAAGGGCAGCTCGCGGTCGCGGGCGCGGAGGCCCAGCCCCAGTCGATCGAGCAGGGCCGTCCAGGCCGGGGCCGGCAGGGGGATCGTGTCGGGTGGCCGGGTCGGGTCGGGCAGGCCGCTGGCCGACGTGGGAAATTCCACCGCCGCGATCGACACCGCCGCCGTGCTCGCCTCGGGGCGCAGGTCGAATTCCAGTCGGCCGCCGGGCTCCAGGTCGAGGCGCAGCCGGCCGGGGCCGGTGGGCTGCAGGCGCAGGCGGCTCCGTTCACCTGGGCGCAGGGTGGGCGCCGAGAGGGGGGCGCCGTCCAGGGTGGCCGCGACCGTGCAGGCCGTCAGCGCCACGAGGCTCAGCTCGAGGGTGTCGCCCGGAGTGAAGGGCAGGGCGGCGCCGCGGGACAGGGTCACGGGAGGAGCGCCCAGCGGCGCTTCGATCAGCACCAGCACAGGGAGATCGGAGGAAGGAGACTGGATCTCCTCGCGGTGGGTCTGGCCTTCCACGTCCTCTGTCACCAGCACAAAGCGCTGGCCGGGGCTCCAGGCCCAGTCCAGGTGGGCTTCGGCGACGGGGCTTGGGTAGCGCAGCTCGGTGAGCAGCCGCCCGTCGGGCTCTTCGAGGCGAAGGCGCCGCAAGGGCTCGGCGGCCTCCACCTCCAGGCCGGCCGGCACCCAGTGGGCGCGGGGCGGCGGCGCCGTGGCGCAGGCCAGGAGGAGGGGCCAGGCGGCCAGGGGTCGGATCACCGAAAGACCGTAACCGTATAGGCGCCCAGCACCTGATCGCCCTTGCGCCAGGGGGACTCGGAGACGGCGATGCGGCCGTCGCTGCGCACCGCCTGGCGAAAGAAGACCGGCCCGGCGGTGGGGCAGCGGGTGATCAGTCGGGCTTCGCCGCTGCGGGCCTCTCCGCCCAGATCGAAGACCAGGGCGCCAAAGAGGTCGCCGCGCTCGTCGCGCTGGCGGGGCCCGGCGCCCACCACGAGGGTCTGTTCATCCGGGCTCGGGGTCATGCCCTGCAATTGGGCGGCGCCCTGGTACGAAAAGGCGAGGGTGCCATCGGCCTGCCAGGCCCAGAGCGTGTTCTCGTTGGGGTGGGCCGAGGGCGGCCGCAGGGCCGGGTCGGCGGCGCCGTAGGGGATGTTGGTGCCCGACGTGATCGCCAGGGTGAAGGGCCCCACGAAGGCGGCGTGGCCGATGCTGGCGGCGATCGGCACCTCGCCGGCCATCTGGGGCAGGCCCACGTCGAGGGTGTGCTGGGGGGTGCTGTCGGCCCAGGTCATCGTGCGCACCCGCCCGTCGCCGGTGGCCATCAGCAGCCGGTCGCCCCGCAGATCGAAGGACTCCCACAGGAAGGTCTCTCGAAAGTGGGGGGCCAGCGGCGGCAGGGTGGCGGCGGCGACCGGCCGCAGCTCGGGCAGGGCGAGGAGCTGCACCCCGTTGATCGGCAGGTCGGCAGGGGCGGGCCCATCGGCAGAGCGACCGACGGCGACGCTGACCAGGCCTTCTTTTTCATGGAGTTGGGGGTGCCAGAGGGTGGCGTCGGCCGGCTGGGCCGGCCAGGCGGCCCGCACCTCACCGTCAGGCCCGATGTGCACGACCTGGGCGCGGTTCTTGCGCTGGCCGTCGACCTGCCAACCGTGGGCCCCTGCGGCGATGAGGCCGCCGTCGGGGAGCGTGAACAGTCCATAGATCGCCGGCAGGGAGTAGACCCCGTACAGGTCTTCTCCCGGCGGCGGGGCGCTGCTCTCCAGGCGATCGGCGAAGCGAAAGGTCCAGCGATCGGTGAGGGTGACCGGATCGAGGGCGCGCAGCAGGGCGTCGGGGGACTGCTCGCCGGCGTAGAGGGTCTGTCCATCGTGGGACCAGGCGACGGCCTTCACCATCGTCTCGCTCAGCGTGCGCCGCGCCAGCACCGCGCCGGTCCAGCCGTCGACGATCAGCACCTCGCCGCGAAAAGAGCCGATGGCGAGGCGGCCGCCGTCGGGCGACCAGGCGAGGGCCGTGTCGGGGGACTCGCCGCCCGCGGCGATCAGGCGGGAGACGTCGCCCAGGTCCACCGAGAAGAGCGGCACGCAGGCGGGGGTTGCCGGCGTGGGCAGATCCCGATCTTCGAGGCCGTAGGTCGCACCGGGCCTCCAGTCGGCCGTGAGAAAGCGCCGGCCCTCGGAGAGGGGCTGCCCCGGCCCTCTGTCGGGGAGGATCAGGCCGCCGCGCACGAAGATCGGCTCAACCGGCGGCGGCTGGTCGGCGCAGGCGGTCAGGAGCCCGAGAGCGGCCCCGACCAGTCGAATTCGGTGAAGGTGTCGCATGTGGCCTCGGGATCGGTGAGGGCGGCCTCGCGGGCGGCGCAGGCGCGGTCGGTGCGGCCAGAGGCCTCTTCGGCCTCCTCCAGGGCCCGCTGCTCCCAGGCCCAGGTGTCACAGGCGTCGAGGAAGTCGGCGCGATCGGCATAGCCGGCGGCGGGCCAGTCAAGACCGCTGGCGCGCAGGCAGTCGCCGTACAGGCTCGCCGCGGCTGCGCACATCGGCGCGCAGGGGTCGGCCTCGTCGCAGGCCAGCAGGAGGAGGAGAGGGGCGGCGCGCATCAGTAAAAGCTGAGGGAGTAGGGAGAGAGGGTGGGCCGAATCCAGTCGTCGCCGGTGAGCGAGGTGCAGGTGGCCACGTCATAGGCCAGCAGGCCGCCGCTCGCCTCGGGGTTGGCATAGCTCACCCGCGCGCCGATCCAGGCCTCGCCGCGGTCATTGGTGACGGCGGTGAACAGATAGGCGTCGGTGGTCTCGGCGATCGACAGCGCCCCGCTGCTGAGGTCGAGGCAGCCAATCCGATAGGTAAGGGCCTCGTCGGAGAGCAGCAGCAGGGCCTGATCGTCGACGGCCACGGCCTCGTCGATGTTGTAGCCGGCCGCGACCTCGGTGAGGTGAGGGGCGGAGAGGCTCTGTGTGGCGAGGTCGAAGGTGGCGAGCCCGCCGTCGAGGAGCAGGTTGTAGTCGCGATCGTAGTAGACACCCGTGCGGATCAGGAGCTGGGTGTCGCTGCGGCGGGCGAGGGTGGGGTTGGGGCCCACCGCCCAGTCGCCGGTGACCGTCTGGCTGGCGCAGTCGATGGCCAGCAGCCGCCCGCCGTCGGCCACCCAGCCGTCGTCCTGGGCGAGTTGGTGCAAGGCGAGGTAGAGCGTGCCCTCGATCTCTATAAGGTCGCTGGCCTCGGGGGTGCCGTCGCCATCGTCATAGGCCGAGAGGTCGACCGCGCCAGTGCGCAGGCCCGAGGCGGGATCGAAGATCGCCAGGGCCGGCTCCTGGTAGAGGCTGACAAAGAGCGAGCCGGCGCAAATCGCGGCGTCGTGGGGGTTGGCGCCGCTGCCGACTGAGAATTCCACCCGCGGCGCGGCCCAGTCGCCGATCTCATACAGACGCACCGCGTCATAGCCATAGGCGTTGATCTGAATGGCGGTGCCCTCGTCGGCGGTCACGAAGGCGTCGCCGGTGGTGGCGGTGAGCGAGTCGGAGAGGGCCCAGTCGTCGAGGGCGAGGCTGTTTAAGTTGCCCACCGAGTAGTCGTCGGCCACGCCGGTGAACAGAAGGTGCTGCTGGCCCGCGCCCGACGAGCCGCCGCTGCCGCTGGCGGAGTCGGTGTCGACCTTGGGCGCGCAGGCCGCTGCGGTGAAGAGCAGCAGGAGGGGAATCTTCATGAGGCCTCCGGGGTGGGGCCGCGCCAGCGCAGCGAGGCCACCAGGGTGCGGCCGGGCAGGGGGTAGCCGGCGAAGTCGGTGAGGGGGCGGATCGCCAGGGGAGAGTCGGCGGCGAAGGGGTCGCGGGGCATGGCCTCAACGGTCTTGTCGAAGAGGTTGAGCGCCTCGATCTCGTAGGAGAGGGAGCCCGGCGAGAAGCGCACAAAGACCCCGTGCAAGGAGCGGGGGGCGGCGGCGTAGGCGTTGATGGCGTCCCAGTAATTGCCGCTGGTGTACGACCAGGTGTGGCCCAGCCGCCAGCGCTCCTCCTGGTGGAGGCTGGTGCTGGCGGCCAGCTCCACGGTGGGCACGCGGGGGAGCTGCTTGTTGGCCACGGCGGGCTGGGGGCTCAGGTTGCGCGAGGTCACCCGGGTGACGCTGCCCTGCAGGCTCAGCACGTCGGCTGCCTCCAGGCTGAGGTTGGCCTCGAGCCCCTGCACCCAGGCCCGGCCGACGTTGACGGGGGTGAGCACGCGCTGGGCGTTCTGGAAATAGATGATCGAGTCGGTGGTGTCGGTCCAGAAGTGGGTGAGGTCGACCGAGCCTTCCACCGGTGCCGCGTCTGGCGACTGGGCGCGCAGGCCCACGTCGGCCGCGCGGCCCCGTTCGGGGCGGAGCTGGGCGTTTCCTTGCACGGCGCCGCGATCGCCAAAGAGCTCGGTGAGATCTGGCGGCCGCAGGTAGCGGCCGGCGTTCGCCTTGACGGCGAGCCCGTCGATCGGCCGGTAGAGCAGGCCCAGGCGCGGGTCAAAGCTGAACAGACTCGGATCGCTCGCCGCCGCGACGGCGTTGTTGGCGAAGGGGTCGGTGCTCAGTCGATGACTGAAGATGCCCTGACCGGCCAGCACCGGGCTCCAGGTGAGGGGCCCCTGGCGAAGGTCGGCGTGCAGGGCAGCGCTGAGGCTCTCGCGGTGGCGCCCCTCGTCTGTGGCGCCGGTGTCGAGATCTTCGGCGCGAAAGCGGTCCTGGCGCAGCGAGAGGGTGACCCCGGGCAGCAGGCCCTCGCGCGGCGCCCAAAGGCCGCTCAGCAGCAGGCCGTCGCTCAGGCTGGTGGAGCGGCGGGCCTCGGCGGCGGCCCCCAACTCGCCTTCGGGGTCGCGCCAGTCCTCTCGGCGGCGCAGGGTGTAGGCGCGGATCGTATACAGTCCATCGGGGCCCGCCCGGCGGGCCTCCAGCACCGCGAGGTTGCGGTCGGTGGCCAGTTGGGCCTGGGCGGCCGGATCGTGGACGGGGCCGGGCAGGCCTTCTCGCCGACGAATGGCGCTGTCGAGGAGGGTGAAGCGCCAGGGCCCCGTCTCCACCCGATGGCGCAGCAGCAGGGTGCCCTGCACCTTGTCGTTGTTGTGGCGCACCACGCGGTGGTCGTCGATGAGGTTGTAGGCGGTGCCGTTGTCGTCGAAGGCCACCCAGTCGCCCTGGGTGCTGAAGAGCTCGGCGGCGAGCAGGCTTTGGTGGGGCCCCCAAGCCGACTGGCCCTGCGGGCTGACCAGGGCGGACTGGCGCAGGGTGCCAAAGCTGCCGACGCTGCTACGGGTGGTGGGGGCCACCGGCCGACTGGCGGGCACGAGGTCGATTACGCCACCCACCGGCGAGGCGGCGTAGCGGGGCGGGGCGTTGCCCCGGTAGAGGTCGACCCGGGCGAAGGCGCTGGCCGGCAGCTCGCTCAGGTTGACCGTGTCGCTGCCATCGGGGTTGAGGGGCACGCCGTCGAGGTAGACGGCGACCTGGCGCAGGCTCGAGCCGCGAATGCTGACGGCGCTGAAGTCGCCCAGCCCGCCGAGGCTGTGCACCGTGGTGCCGGCGACCTGCTCCACCACGTCGGCCACTCCGGCGCTGGCCGGCAGGCGGTCGTCGAGCAGCACGCTGGTGACCGCCGCCGAGGTGGCGCCGGCGTCGGGGGCCTCCCGCTGGGGAGCCTCGGCGATGATGACGGTGGGCTCGGCCTCATCCAGGGAGAGGGGCGCCCACCAGGGCAGAAACAGGGGCAAGCGGAGCGCGGCGGGGGTTGATCGTGCCGGGAGGCCCGACCCATCCTTCATCCCCGAAGGACGTGGTGTCACCGCTTCAAGGCCGGTCTCCTGGCTCCTGGATCAGCCGTCCTGCTGCGCCTTCCCAGCTTGCGCCAGTGGCTCTTGCAGCGGACGTCCCCAGTCACAGTGGCGGGGGCCGCGCCGGCATCCCTCCGAAGAGGACCGGCTTCCCGTTTCACCCGCCCCGTGGAGGGGAGGGCACCTTGAACGGACTCGCGAGAAAGAGAGCTGAACCGTAGCGATTCGGCCCCGAGGCGTCAAGCGCGCAGGTGGCGCACTTCTTCGGTGTCCTCGGGGAAGGTGTTGACGGGGGCCGGCCGGCCGAAGAGCCAGCCCTGGCCGAGCTCAAAGCCAAGCTCGGCGCAGACCCTGGCGTCGTCGATGTTCTCCACACCTTCGGCCAGCGGCACGATGCCCATGTCGATCGACATCCGCACGAGGCGCTCGACGAGCTGGCGCTTGTTGGGCACAGCGGCGGCGATGCCCTGGATGAGGCTGCGATCGAACTTGAGGAAGTGCGGCGGGGCGTCGACCAGCTCTAAGAGGCGGGCCTGGCCGGCGCCGAAGTCGTCGAAGGCGATCTGGATGCGCAGCTTGTGCAGGGCGTTGGACAGCTCGCGCATCTGCACCGGGTCGGTGATGGCGGCCTCGTGGATCTCGATCACCAGCCGCATGTCGCGGTAGCGCCGCCGGAGTTGGGTGAGCTCTTCGATGAGCTCAGGCCGGTGGGTCTCCATGGGGCGGGTGTTGAGAAAGATGTAGGGGTTGTTGGGGAGCTGGGTGGCGTCTTCCACCGCGCGCAGGCGCAGGAGGCGGGAGAGCTCGGCCTCGGTGCCCATCGAGGCGGCGATGCCGAAGAGGGCGGCCGGGCTTTCGGGCAGGCCCTTGTGGGCGGTGCGACCCAGCGCTTCAAAGCCCACCCGGCGGTTGCCCTTCTCCAGGCTGACGATCGGCTGGTAGAGGACGTGCACCGCCTTGCTGGCCAGCATCTCGCGGAAGGCCCGCGGGTTGTCGTAGAACCGGCTGGCGAGCCCAAAGCCCTCTTGCCCGGTGTTGAGCGTGTTCTGCTGCGGATCCACCGGGGCATGCTGGCGCAGCCGAAACTCCACGTTGGCGAAGTGGATGACATCATCGGCCTGCAGGTTGACCACCTCGGCGATGCGGTTGCGGTTGACGTAGGTGCCGTTGGTGCTGTTGAGGTCGCGGATGCAGAGGTGGGTGCCGCTGTGGAAGATCTCGGCGTGGTTCCAGGAGACGCCATGCGCCGGGATGGGCAAGCTCAGCCCCCCCGCCCGCCCCACGCGAAAGGGCAGGTTGTTGATGGTGCAGCGCATGAGCTCGGCATCGTTCGGGAGGTAGCCTTCGAGGTACCAGCCGGTGATGGGGGCGCGGTCTTCAGACATAGGCGCCGCTAACCTGATCGGGGTAGCTTCGCCTCCATGAGCAAGGCCCCTGAAATCCCTGCCGTTCAGGCCACCCGCGCGCTGGGGGGCGCCGGAGCGACGTTGGCGGGGGAGCTCACCCGGGAAGACGACGTCGACATCCTCGATCGCACGGTGGCGATAGCGGAGGGTGAGTCCGAGCGCACCGTGGTGGTCGACAGTCGGGCCGGCGTGCCCCTGTCGGCGATGCCCGGTCTCTCCAGTCAAGACCCGCTGTTGGGCGCCACCCTGGAGGGCAAGTACCGCCTCGACGCCCCGCTGGGCTCCGGCGGCACCGGGCGGGTGTACCTCGCCCGCCAGCTCTCGCTCGGCCGGGTGGTGGCCATCAAGGTGATGCGCCCGGAGCTCGATCCCGACGGCGAGCAGCGCTTTGAAGAGCGCTTCTTTCGCGAGGCCTCGATGGCCGGCGCGCTCCAGCACCCCAATGTGGTGACTGTTCATGACTTTGGGCGCACGGCCGATGGTCTGTGTTTTATCGTCATGGAGCTGCTCGGCGGCCTGAGCTTCAAGGAGCTGCTGCGCGGCGGGCCGATGGAGATCGGCCGCTGCGTGGGCCTCTTTGAGCAGGTGGTGCGCGGCCTGCGCCACGCTCACAAGGCCGGGCTCATCCATCGCGACATGAAGCCTGGAAACATCCAGATCCTGCCCGGCGACGAGGGGCTCGATCACGTCAAGATCCTCGACTTTGGTCTGGTCAAGGGCGAAGGCGACGTGGCGATCACCCAGCACGGAACCTTCCTCGGCACCCCCCACTATGCGCCTCCCGAGCAGGTCCGCGGCGAGGACACCAACCCGCGCTCGGATCTGTACAGCGTGGGCGTGATGATGTACCGAGCCCTCACCGGCAAGCTGCCCTACGGCGGCGAGACCGCGGTGGCCGTGGCGATGGCCCATGTGCGCGAGCCCTACCCGCCGATGGCCGAGCGCGCGCCGAACGCACGCGTGCCCGCCGAGGTGGAGGCGGTGGTGCGCCGCTGCATGGCCAAGGCGCCCGCCGACCGCTACCCCGACGCCGATGCGCTGCTGATCGAACTCATCAACCTGCGCCGGCGCTACGCCCCCGACCAGCCCAGCGTGGTGGGCTCGGCGGCGATCACCGAGGCGGCGGCGGAGGTGCCCGCTGCGCCGCCGGCCCCTCCACCCCTGGCGATCCCGATCGAGGCGCCCCCCGCGCCGGCTCCGCAAGGTCGAAGCGGCCTGTGGATCGCCGCCCTGCTCGGCCTCTTCGGCCTCGTCGGCCTGCTCGGCCTGGGCACCCTCGGCGGGATGGCGCTTTGGGGCGGCGGCGCCGAGGACGAGGCCGGCGCGCTGGTGCTGGCGCCGGGCGCCGTGGCGGTGGTGGAAGAGGCGGAGGCCCCCGCCGCGCCGACCACCCGCGTGGTGGCCTTGGCGATCACCAGCGCGCCGCCAGGGGCCGAGGTGCGCGCGGGGGGCGTGCTCCTGGGGCTCACCCCCCTCGAACACAGCGAGACAGTCGATCTCAACGCGGCGGAGCCCTTCCTCGACCTGGAGCTTCGCCTCGCGGGCCATGAGCCGGCCACCCGCCGAATCCTCCTTCAGGGGGAGTCCGCGGCCCTCGCGGTGGCGCTGGCGCCGCTGCCCGCGCCCAAGCCCGAGGCCCCGCGGCCCGCAGTGGAGAAGGCGGCGCCTGTACCCTCGTCGACCCCAACCCCCCGCCCGGTGGAGACCCGCGCGCCGGCCCCCAGCGGCCGGATCGTCGATGGGGTGGCCTTCACCGCCGCCGAGGCCGAGGCCACCCTGCGCTACCTCAACAGCGCCACCGCCGAGCAGATCCGCGAGGCCGGGGTGGTCGCCCACCAGACCAACCTGATCGTGGCCGGCCGGCCCTGGGCCAGCGTCGAGGCCTTTGGCGCCACCCCACAGATCGGTGAGAAGACCGTCCGCGCCGTGTACGAAGCGGCGCGCTAAGGCAGGAGGCGCCGCGGGGCCTTGAAGGATGAGGCCGCCGGGTGCGACACTGCGGGCAGGAGCGCACATGCTGCCGAGGATCTCGATCACCTGGATGTTGGCCGCCTGCGGGGGCGACGCCGCCTCCGACAAGGGCGGCCAGGGCGATGACAGCGCCGCCCCCGACGAGATCATCGAGACGGGGGGCTTTGCCCTGGCGGCCTCGGTGGTGGGGCCCAACGGCGCTCCCTCCCCCGAGAGCGGGCTCTGCGCCGCGGCGGTCGACCTCTCCGGCGCGGCCTGGGGCAACCCCAGCCCGGCGATCCTGGCCGAGGCCCCGGTCAGCGGCGACGGCGACGTGCTGCTGGAGATCGCCAGCGTGCCCTCCGGCGCCACGCTCGGCATCGGCATCCTCATCGAGGCCTGCGGCGAAGAGGCCGTGATGCCCACCCTCTCCCCGATCCCGGCCACTGCCTGGGCCTGGGCCGGGCCGGGCGACACGGTGCTGGGCCTCCAGGCCTTCGTTTACACCTTGGCCGACGTGGCGGCGCTGCAGGGCGAGCTGGCGGCCAGCGGCTTTGGCGGCGATCTGGCCACCGAGGGCTTCCTCGCCGGCACCCTGGTGAACGAACAGGGGTTGGCCCTGAACGACTGCTGGGTGCGCGGCCCGGCCGGCACGGCCTCCTGGTACGACCAGGGCGAGGCCACCTGGGTGGCCAACGAGGGCACCCAGGATGAAGGCGGGGGCCGCTATGTCGTGCCCAGCCCCCCCTTCGGCAGCTACCTCGGCCGCGGCGCCGCCCGCGACTTTCCACCCTTCCTGGGCGCGGGGTTCCCTGGCTACGCCGAGCGCGTCGACTACGCCCCCATCGACTAGCAGGAGCGCTGGATGCCGCTGGATGCCCCGGTCTCGGAGTCCTGGACCCTGCCCTGGTCGGAGGTGGGCTTTGTCGCCGCCGCCGCCGAGTCGATGGCGATGGGCCCCGACCGTCTCTCCGCCGGGCAGGACGGCGCCATCACCCTCTACGATCCAGTGGAGCGCAGCCTGATCACGCTGGTGGGCGGGCAGATCGTCGCGCGTCGGCCCACCGGCGCGATCGACGACCTCCTCACCACCCCGTCGGGCCTGCTCCTCACCGTCGATCACAGCGGCCGCACCCTGCGCAGCCCCTCGGCGCGCCGGCCCTTGCCGCCCCTGGCCCCCTCCCACGGCCAGCTCGACCTCGTGGGCGATCAGGTCTTGCTGCGCGACCTCTTCGGAAATGGGCACCCCATCGCCACCCTCGCGGCAGACGGCGCCTTGTCGGCGCCCCGGGAGCAGGGGCTCGTGCCGCCGGCCTGCCAGCTGCTGTGGTCGCCGCCCCAGCTTCAGGCTTGCGGGGTCACCCTCCGTCTGCCCAAGGCCATCAAGGCCAGCGGCCAGCTCCTCGAAGGGGGCGGCCAGCGCTGGCTCATCGTCGAGGCGGTCACCCAGCCGGGCGGGCTCGGGCCCATCTCGGTAGAGCGTTGGGCCCAGAACCTCGACAGCGGCGTGGTGGCAGACCTCCCCACCGAGGGCCGGCTCTATGCCCCCAGCGATGACCTCGCCGTCGATGGCGCGGCGGCCCTCGTCTGGATGAGCCCACAGCCCGATGGCCTGCGCATCACCCGGGTGTCGCCATGATGCTGCTCTTCACGCTGGGCCTCGCCCAGGGCATCGAGCGCGAGGCCGTGCTCGACAAGGCCGTCTCCTACGCCGTTCACACCTGGACGATGAACGCGGCCAACCGCTATGCCGACTGTTCATCGGACTACGAGAGCTCCCAGGACGACGGCGAGAAGGTCGGCCTGCCCTATGGTTGGGGCGGCTACGACACCCTCGACAGCTTTGACGCTGGCCTGCTCGCCGGAGAGGGGGCGGGGGCCCACTCCTGGGATGGCATCCTCTCCTGCATCGTTGGGGTGGACTGTTCTGGCTATGTGAGCCGCATCTGGGAGACCGGCCACTACAGCACCTCCACGCTCTACGCGGTGACCAGCTCGATCTCGGCCAGCGCCATCGAGCGGGCCGATGCCTGGAACGACCCGGGCAGCCATGTGGTGCTCCACGCCTACGAGACCGCCGCGGGCACGCCGGTCTTCTACGAGGCGGCCGGCGGCGCCGACAAGGTGCGCATCAACGCCAGCAGCGGCTGGAGCTACCTCTCGGGCTACGCGCCCGTGCGCTTCGAGGGCATCGAGGCGGGGCCTTCGAGCGGCACCACCGTCGCCCCGCGCGAGATCGAGGCCTTTCCCTTTGAGGACCTGCGCTGGACCGCCGGCGCCGCCTCGGATCTGTTCGACGTCTACAATTGTGCGCCCGACACCGACGAGTCCGGCCCCGAGGTGGTCTACCACTTCACCGCCGCCGAGGCCGGGCTGCTCAGCCTCACGCTCAGCGACGACAGCGGCGTAGACGTCGATCTGCACGTGCTCACCGCCCTGTCCACCGAGGCCTGCCTCGCCCGGCACGACAGCGCGCTGGCCGTGGAGGTGCCGGCCGGCGAGGTCTACATCGTCGCCGACACCTATGTCTCGGGCCGCGAGTACCCCGGGCCCTACCTCCTGCGCGCCCACTTCGAGCCCGGCGCCACCCTGCCCGAAGAGGAGGAGCCGAGCCCCGACACCGGCGAGGCCGTCGACAGCGCGGAGCCCGGCGAGGAGCGCCCCCGCCTCGAAGAGCCGCGCGGCACCGTTGACCCCGACGAAGCGCCGTCCAAGGGCTGCAGCAGCCTCGGCGGGGCCGGCGGCGCCTGGATCTTCGCCCTGGCCCTGCTTGCGCGGCGGTCGCGTCGGTGAGGCGGGCCCTTCTTGGCCTCGCCCTGCTCTGCGCCTGTCGGGGTGAGCCCCGGCGCGTGGTGGTGGTGGGGGGTGGGCCAGCGGGCCTCGCCGCCGCCTGGCAGGCCGCCCAGGACGGCGCCGCAGTGCAGCTCTTCGAGGCCCTGGAGACGGTGGGCGGCAGCGCCATCTGGTCTGATGGCATCACCGCCACCCCCAAGGCCGCCGATCTGGCTCGCTGGGAGGCGACGGCCGGCGGCCCTAACCCAGCGCTGCGCCGCTACGCCGATCGCGTGGTGCCCGATGTGATCGAGGCCCTGGGCGCCTGTGGCGTGGAGTTCGAGACCACCATGAACCCCTTGAACGATGGCCTCGCGCTGGTGCGGCCGATCAAGGGCGGGCGCGGCCTCGTCGCCGATCTCGACCGCTGCACGCGCAGCGCCGGGGCCGCCATCACCACCGGCGCCAAGGTCACCGGGCTCTCCGCCGCCCCCGAAGGCGGCTTTGTGGTGCAGGTCGGCGAGGTCGAGCACCGTGCCGACGCCGTGATCCTGGCCACCGGCGGCTTCATGGCCGATCTCGACCATGTGCGGGCCGTGCTCAAGCTCGGCGCCGACGCCCCCCTGCTGCGCGGCGCCCCCGATCACGCCGATGGCAACGGCATCCTCCTCGGCACAGCCCTCGGCGGGGTGGAGGAGCGGCCGGGCGCTGTGCTGCTCTACGCCCACGGCACGCCGGCCCCCGGTGAGCCCGAGCGGGCCCTGATGGTGGTGGATCCGCGCCGCGGCCTGATCGTCACCACCGAGGGCGAGGCCCTGCCGCTGCTGCAAGGCATGCGCGGCGACCTGGGCAAAGACCTGGCGGCCCTGCCGGGCGGCGCGGCCTGGCTGGTGGTCGACGCCCTGGCCTTTGATCGGATGCCCTTCTTCGACTACCGGCGCGGCGGCAAGATCCCGCCCGTCGCCCTGCGGAGCCTGGGGGTGGAGGCCCCGACCCTGCCCGCCCTGGCCGAGGCGCTGAAGATCCCCCCGGACGCCCTGCTCGCCGCCCAGTCCCCCGACCGGCCCTCGCCTGAGAAGCCGATCGGCGCCAAGGGGCCTTTTCGGGCGCTGCCGCTCTACCCCACCACCGCCAAGTCGCTCACCGGCCTCGTCGTCGACCTCGATGGGCGCGTGCTCAACGCCGCGGGGGCGCCGGTGCCGGGCCTCTTCGCCGCTGGCGAGCTCACCGGCTTTGGCGATGCCTACGACGGCCACCCGGTGGACAGCACCATGGTGGCCGGCGCCATCCTCACGGGGCGGGCTGCGGGGAAGCAGGCGGCGTCGCGCTGAGGGCGGCAGCGTCTTCGCGGCGCTGCTCCCAGATCAACATCCCGATCATCGCCGCGGTGTAGGCCGAGAGGCCCCAACTGAGCCAACCGACCAGGAAGATGCGGTGGCCGGGCATCCAGGTCTCGGCGGCGTTGCAGAAGAGCTCGATGCCGAGGAGCAAACACAGGCCCACGCGGTTGCGGGCCTTCTCGGGCTCGGCGGCGTGCATCGCCACCAGGGTGATCCGCGTGATGTAGTAGTAGTACGAGGCGGTGGTGAGCAGAAAGAAGGGCACAAAGCCAAAGGCGAAGGCCTCGTCGTCGCGGCGCTTGCGCAGGGCCCAGCCCATGCCCACGATGGCGAGGCCGGCCAGGGCAAAGCGCAGGGGCTTGCCATCGTCGACCCGCTGCCGGTGCGCGTTGTCGATGTTCTTGGGCAGGGTCTGGCCCTCATAGGCGATGCCCAGGGCGAGGCCGGCCCGGCGGCTGGAGAGCTTCATCGCGTCGTTGTGATCGTTCATGTTCTCGAGGTGAACCTGAACGGTGTCGACGCCGTGGCGGGCGATGGCGAGGCCTTGCAGCAGGGCCACGCTGAGGAGAAAGCCGCCCGCGAGGCGCAGCAGCGGCTTGTTGACCTCTTTACGGCCCAGGCCGATCAGCCCCTTGATGCCCGGGAAGGCCATCCAGAGGGCCGGAAAGAGCCGCATCGAGGCCGACCAGCCGGCCAGCATTCCCCCCAGCCAGGGGCGGCCCTTCTTGATGGCCGCCATCGCCATCATCAAGGCGGCGACGTAGTCGTAGCGGAGCAGGGCCCAGGTGAGGGTGGGCCAGCGGGCGCTGTAGCTGAGCATGAAGAAGGCCCAGGCCCACATCGCCGTGGGGGAGCCATAGGCCCAGCCGAGCGCCAGCACCCCGCCCAGGATCAGCAGCAGGTCGACGTAGCCAAGGAGCTTCACCGCCTCGACCGGCACGATCCGCACCAGGGGCTCGGCCAGGGTGGTCCAGGGCGGCGTGCCGTTGAAGCCGTGGTCGAGGATCAACTCGGCCCAGAGCGTCTTGTTGAGGCCGGGCATGTCGCGGTGCAGCACCAGAAAGTCGTGCTCGAAGGCCTCCCAGCGCTCGGCGGTGAAGCGGGTGGAGCGCACCCGCTTGCCCTCGGAGACGGCGTGGTCGATGGGCATGTAGCCGTGTCCGGCCTCGTTCTGGGCCATGTAGCGGCTGGGGCTGCCGTAGCGGGGGCCGCCGTTTTCCAGGTCGACGAGGATCGCCGCCGGGTAGAGGTCGTAGTAGCCGAGCTCATCGAAGTACTTGGTGTTCAGGTAGTAGTGGATGAGATCGTAGGTGTCGACGCGCTCAATCGGCACCTTGGGGCCAAAGCGCGCGTAGTTGGCGGTGCTGGCCACCACCAGGGCGATCAGCAGCACCCGGCGTAGCTTCTCGCCAAACCACCGCCAGGCCACGACGAGGCCCAGGGCGTAGAGGAGCAGGAAGATCTTGATGAGCTCAGAGGTCTCGCGGCTGATGTCCATCGGGGCCGGCTAATCCGCTGCGCCGGTGCGCGCGCCCGGCGGCGGTGGTACGGGCCGGGCATGGCGCGCCCACCCCTCGCCCTCGGCCCCCGCGGCGCCACCTTGCTGCTGCTGATCCTCGCGGTGGCCCTGTGGATGCCCGGCCCCCTCTTTGGCGAACAGAGCCTGTGGGTGCATGATCTGCGGCATCACCACACGCCCTGGCGGGTCTGGGCGGCCGGCGAGTGGCTGGCCGGGCGGGTCCCCACCTGGTCGCCCGCGGTGGCGCTGGGCTACCCGCTGATGGCCGAGGGGCAGGCCGGCGCCTTCTACCCGCCGAACCTGCTCTTTGGCCTGCTGCATCCGGGCGACGCCCTGGACCTCAGCGTGGCCAGCCACCTGCTCTGGGCCGGGCTCGGCGCCGCGGCCTTGGGGCGGCGGCTCGGCCAAAGCGAGGGCGCCGCGCGGCTCTTCGCGGTGTCCTTCGCCTTTTCGGGCCTGATGGCCACCCACAGCCTCTACCTGGGCTTTCTGCACGCCTGCGCCTGGCTCCCCTGGCTGCTGTGCGCCGTCCTCGCCGGGAGCGCGGTGGGGGTCGGCCTCGGCGCGGCGATGATGCTGGTGGCGGGGCACCCCCAGGCCGCCGTCTTCGGGCTTCTGCTGGCGGGCGCCCTGGCCCTGCGCGAGAAGCGCGTGGTCGCCTATGTCCTCGGGGTGGGCGCCGGCGCTTTGGTGGCGGGGCCCCAACTGGCCGCCACCGCCAGCCTGCTCGGCGAGACCATGCGCCCCGGCGAGGTCAGCGGCGCCTTCGCCGACATCGGCTCGCTCTGGCCGCCTGAGCTCATCAACGGCCTGCTGCCCACCTTCTTTGGCTACGACCGGCCCGGCGACATCGCCGAGACCTACCACCACCGCGGCGGCGGCTACTGGGGCCGGGGCGAAGACGCCTGGGAGATGGCCTTCTTTCTGGGGCTGCCCGCCGTGGTGCTGGCCCTAGTGGGGGCGCGGGGCCGGCGCTTCTGGGTGGGGCTCGGCCTGCTGGCCCTGGGCCTGATGTTGGGCCGCTACACGCCGCTCTGGCCCCTGCTGCGGCAGCTCCCCGGCCTGGATGGCTTTCGCTTTCCCGTGCGCTTCTCCCTCGTGCTGACGCTGATCGTGGGCCTGCTGGCGGCCTTTGGCCTCGACCGCCTCGATGACCCGGCTCTGCGGCGGCGGGCCCGCGGCGGGGCCCTGGTCGCGGCGGGGGCCCTGCTCCTGGGCATGGGGGCGCTGTCGCTGGGCCTCGACCTCGCCGATGGGCCGCTGCGGGCGCGGCTGATCGCGCGCTTCTCCACGCCGCTGCCGCCGCCGCCCCTCGATCTGGGGCCTTTGCAGGCGGCCGCGCTCCCGCAGCCCGAGCCCAACGATCCGGCCCAGGCCCCGGCGCGGGCCGCGGCGATCCTCTCGGCGGCCCGATCGTCGGCGAGCCCGATGGGGCCGGTGGTGTCGGGGGCCGCCTTGACGCTGCTGGCCTGCGCGGCAGCCCTGGGCGTGGCCGATGGGCGGCGGCGGGCGGCCCTGCTGACGGGGCTGCTGTACCTCGACCTCCACCGCTTTGGCGCGGGGGTCCTGGGCGAGGCCCCCCAGGCCCTCCTCGACGCGGAGCCGGCGGCCCTGCCGCTCCTGGAGGCGAGGCCGGGCCGCTACGCGGTGGTCGACCGGCGGGTGGACCCGGCCCTCGACGTGGAGCTGCTCAGCTCCAGCCTCGGCCTGCTCTTTGGCCAGCGCGACGTGCTGATCCCGAGCCCCCTGCTGCGGCTGCGGGCCGAGGCCCTGCTGGCCCAGGCCGGCCTCGATGTGGGCGACAAGGGCGCGGCCAAGGTCGCGCGCCTCGCCGCCCACCCGCAGCTCGTCGATCTCCTGGGCCTGCGCTGGCTGCTCAGCGTTCACGACCTCGAAGCCGCCGGCTACCCGCGCCGGGCCGACCTGCCGGGCGGGGCCGGGCTCTTCGAGAATGTCGACCCCTTCCCCGCGGCTTGGGTGGTGGCCTGCAGCCGCCTCGCCACCGAGCCCTTCACGGCCCTGCTCGGCGCGGAGCTGCGCGGGGAGGCCATCGTGGAGGAGCCGGAGGGTGCTGTGCCCTGTACGCAGCCCGCCGCCGCGGGGGTGGCGACGGTGGTGGAGGAGGGCCCCAATGTGCGCCTCGTGACGGTGGAGGCGACCGCGCCGGGCCTGCTGGTGCTGGGCGAGAGCGGGCTGCCCGGCTGGAGCGTGACCCGTGACGGGGCGCCGGCGACGCTGCTGCGCGCCGACCTCGTCTTTATGGGCGTTCTTGTGCCGGCCGGCCGCAGCACCCTGCGCTTTGTCTACACCTCGCCGGGCCTCTATCTCGGCCCCCTCGGTCTCCTCGCGCTGCTCGGCCTTTGGGCCCAAGAGCGGCGGGCCCGGGCGACGCGCCAAGGGTAGGAGGGAGCCATGTCCGACGCCCTCTCTGTCTCTGCCCTCACCGACCTCATCAAGCGCACCCTCTCGGCCGAGGTGGGGACCGTCACGGTGGAGGGGGAGGTGAGCCAGTTCACCCCCTACCGCACCGGCCACTGGTACTTCAGCCTCAAGGACGCCGGCGCCGTGCTGGCCGCCGTGATGTTTCGCGGCAACAACCAGATGATGCGCTGGACCCCGGCCCAGGGCGACCGGGTGGTGGTGACCGGCGACATCGACGTCTACGCGCCCCAGGGCAAGTACAGCCTGCTGGTGCGGCGGATGGAGCGGGCCGGCGCCGGCGATCTGGCGGCCCGCCTCGAAGCGCTCAAGCAGAAGCTGGCCGCCGAGGGCCTCTTCGATCCCGCCCGCAAACGCAAGCTCCCCGCGGTGCCCCTGCGCATCGGCGTCGCCACCAGCCCCTCGGGGGCGGCCCTGCAAGACATCTTGCGGGTGCTCGACCGCCGCTTCGCCGGGCTCACGATCTACCTGTCGCCCTGCAAGGTCCAGGGAGAGGGCGCCCCCGACGAGATCGTGCGGGCGATCGAGCGGCTCAACGCCCACGGCCTAAGCGAGGTCATCATCGTTGGCCGCGGCGGCGGCAGCGCCGAGGATCTGGCCGCCTTCAACGCCGAGAGCGTGGCCCGCGCCATCGCCCGCTCGGCCATCCCGGTGGTGAGCGCCGTGGGCCACGAGGTCGACGTCTCGATCGCCGATCTGGTGGCCGATCTGCGCGCCGCCACGCCCTCCCACGCCGCCGAGCTGGTGGTGCCCGAGCGCGAGGCCTTGTTGATGGGGGTCGACGCCCTGGGCGAGCGCCTCGACGCCGCCATCGACCGCTCCCTGCGGCGGCGGCGGGAGCGCCTCGCTGGCCTGCGCCTGCGCGATCCGGCGGCCCGCGTCGCCGAGGGCCGGGCCCGCCTCGCGGCGCTGGGCGATCGGCTGGCGCTGTCGATCAGCCGGGCTTTGTCGCTGCGCCGAGAGCGGGTGCTGCGCCTGCGCCTGCGCGATCCCATCGCCCGCCTCGCCGAGGCCCGCCTGCGGGTGGGCCGGTTGGGTGAGGCCCTCTCGCGGGCCGCCGAGCGCCGGCTCCGCGACGATCGCGCCCGCCTGGGGCAGCTCACGGCCCGCCTGGGTGCGCTGTCGCCCACGCGGGTGCTCGATCGCGGCTACGCCCTGGCCCTGCGCGAGGGGGTGGCGGTGCGCGACGCGGCCACCCTGCGCCCCGGCGATGCCCTCGACCTGCGCTTCGCCCGCGGGCAGGTGCGCGTGGTGGTCGCGGCGGCCCCGGGCTCAGGCGGCGAGGGGTCGTAGGGCGCCGAGGTAGCTGCTGAGCAGCGCTTCGAGCTGGGCAAAGCGGAAGGGTTTCTCCAGGTAATCGTCCATGCCGGCCTCCAGGCAGCGCTCGCGGTCGCCCTCCATGGCGTTGGCGGTCATGGCGATGATCAGGCGCCGCGGCTGGCGCTCGGCCTGCTCGCGGGCGCGCAGGCGGCGGGTGGCCTCGTAGCCGTCGAGGACCGGCATCTGGCAGTCCATCAGCAGCACGTCGAAGGGGGCCTCGGCGCGGGCCAGGGCCTCCTCGCCGTTGCTGGCCGTGGTGACCACGCAGCCGAGGCGCTCCAGCAGGCGGCTGGCCACCATCTGGTTCACGGGGTTGTCCTCGATCAGCAGCACGCGCACGGGCCCTTCGCGGGTGGGGGCCGGGGCGGGTGGAGGCGGCGCCGGGGCGGCCTCTTCTTCGACGACGAGCGGGGCCGGCAGGCGCAAGATGAAGGTGCTGCCCTGGCCGGGCACGCTGACGGCGGAGAGATCGCCCTGCATGGCCTCGGCGAGGCGGCGGCTGATCGAGAGCCCCAGCCCGGTGCCGCCGAAGCGGCGGGTGGTGCTGGCGTCGGCCTGCATAAAGGGCTGAAAGAGGCGGCCCATCGTCTCGGCCGACATGCCGATGCCGGTGTCGCGCACCTCCACCCGCAGCTCGGGGCCCGCGGCGGCGGTGGACATCGACAGGTGCAGGCAGATCGTGCCGCGATCGGTGAATTTGATGGCGTTGCTCACCAGGTTCACCAGGATCTGGCGGGTGCGGGTGGGGTCGCCGCGCAGGCGAGCGGGGGTGGAGGGGTCGATCTCCAGGCGCAGGCGGAGGCCCTTGCGGGCGGCCTCGACCTCGAAGAGCTGCATCACCTCGGTGGCGAGGCGGGCGGTCTCGATGGGGATCGACTCCAGCTCGATGGTGCCGGCCTCGAACTTGGACAGATCGAGGATGTCATTGAGGATCACCAGCAGGGTGTGGGCCGAGCTGCGGGCGGTTTGCAGCAGGCTCGCCTGTTGGGGGCAGGTGGCGCTGGCGCCGAGCAGCTCCAGGGTGCCGAGGACGCCGTTCATCGGCGTGCGGATCTCATGGCTCATGTTGGCCAGAAACTGGCTCTTCGCCCGGGCGGCCTGCTCGGCGGCGAAGACGGCGCGCTGCAGATCTTCGGTGCGGTGGGCCACCCGGGCCTCCAGGGCCGCGTTGGCGGCGCGCAGCTCGTCCTGGTGGTGGCTCGCGCGGATGGACCAGCCGATCAGCGCGAGCCCGAGGATCCCCACGAAGGCATCGACCACGAGGCGGAGCTGCTCGGTGGCCATCACGGCAGGCTGACGGTGCAGCAAGGTGGCGGGGGAGGCGGCGACCAGCGACCAGGGGGGCAGGCCGCCGGGCAGGCGGATGCGGTGCTCGATGCGGGTGAAGGGCGGGGTGGTGGGGGCCAGGGCGCCAAAGAGCAGCGCTCCGGTGCTGGCCTGGCGCACGCCGTAGCGCGCATCGGGGAGCAGCCGCCCGAGCACCTTGGTGCGCAGCACCGCCGCCACGCCGCCGCGCAGCGAGCCGTCGGGGCCGAAGAAGGGCAGGGTGAGGACATAGCCGGCCCGATCGGCGTCATCGGGGTGGGCCGGGTCGAACTCGGAGTTGTCGCAGGTGACCAGCTCGGCGGAGAGCTCGGCGGGGTAGTCGAAGCCGGCGACGCTGGCCTCGTTGGGGCTGCGGCGGCGCAGGCGCGCGACCTGCTCGGCCATCGCGGCGTACTCGAAGCGCTCGATATCTTCGTGGTGGGGGTCGTCGGCCTCGGGCGGCTGATCGCCTCCGCTGGCGCCCACGATCAGGTGATCGAAGGAGGTGATCGGCCCTTCCAGCTCGCCTGTGACTGGGTCGATGGCACTTGGATTGAAGTCGACCGGCAGCAGGTACAGCTCGGAGAGGGCGACGTTGAGGGCGAGGTTGTTGTAGATCTCCTGGGCGCTGGCGCGGGCGTCGCCGTCGAGGCCTTCGCCGTGGCGGCCGACCTGCCGCACGCCGGGCAGGCGGGCCAGCGTGCGGATGCCCTGGTAGGTCAGGGTGAGGGCGCGGCTGACCTCGCTGGCGACCCGGTCGGCCTCGTGGGCCTGGTCGGCGTTGAGGGTGGCGCGGGCGCTCCGCAGACGCTCGTCGGCGATGTGGTGGTTCAAGGCCACCAACCCGCCCATCGCGGCGAGGATCAGCAGGTGCAGGGGGGCGAAGACGCGGGCGAACATGAGGGGGAAACGGAACTCAACCCCCCCGCCGATAGCCCCCGGGCGGCCTTACCAGCCGGCGAGGCGATCCTCGGCCCCGGCCACCCCGGCGGCGACCTGGCGGCGCAGGCCGGTGACGGTGTTGTAGGGCCAGTCTTTCTGCACGAGGTTCACGATGGCGGCGGGCAGCGAGCCCTTGGGGTCGGTCTGCACCTCGATGGTCACCTTGGTCTTGCCGCCGGGGAGGGCTTCGAGCTTCCAAAAGGTGCGCACCACCTCGCCGCGCACGCAGCAGTCCTGATCGGGCTTGCTGGCCACCGTGGTGGAGCCGAACTGCACGGTGGCCACCTTGGCGCCCTCGTCGAGTTGGGTGCGCATGCGCAGCACGTAGTCGCGATCTTCGACGGGCCAGGGCAGGTCGTAGTGCTGATAGACCACGCGATCGTCGGTGCCGGCCCCCTGGAGGGTGGCGACGGGCTGCAGCATGTCGACCCACTGGTGCGAGCGCCCGTTGTCGACCACCGTGGCGTACACCTTGCTGATGTGGGCCTCGACCACGCCTTCGCCGCGGAAGGCGAAGAGGGGCGAGCCCTCGACGGTCTTGCGGGCGACCTCCACCCCTTCGGCGTTGCGGATGACCTCCCAGCCGGGGGGCGCGGCCTGGGCGAGGGGGCTCAGCAGGGCCAGCAGGGCAAACGCGAACATGGGCGCTCCGTTGGGCCTCGCCGCCGCCGCGGGGCGGGCCTCTGCGCCTGGGGGTAGCGCGGCGGGGGGCGGGTCGACAAGAGGGCCGCGGAATCCAAGAGTATAGATGTCTATAGTGTTGGATTCCGCCGCGGCGGTGGGGCCGGGGTCGCCGCGCTGCGCCGGGGGACTGTCAGTTGCGGTCGATGATGGCCTTGCAGATCCAGGGCTCCACCTGGTCGAGGTAGACGATGTTGGGCTGGCCATCCCGCGCGGCGTGTGTGCCCAGCGTGTGCAATTCGGCGGGGAGCTGTGGGTTGGCCGTGTTGGACAGCAGGTCGAGGTCCAGCACATTGTCGGTGCTGCCCGTCAGGGTCCAGGACAGGAGGAAGAGGTAATTCTTGTTGTGGCCCTTGTGGTGAGACCACTTTTTCCGCTGGTCGGTGCGCATCACGGCAAACTCGCTGTTGTGCGCGTAGGCGTCGTAGACGCCCAGGCAGGCGTCGCTGACGGGCGGGGTGTCGGCGCCGGTGTCTTCGTTGCCATAGTCCTGGTAGGGGAACAGCCCTTCGGTCGCCGAGGGCAGGGTGGGCGGCGTGCCGACGTTGAAAGGGACGACCGGATTGGCCATCATCATGGCCATCAGGACGATGTTGGGATCGGTGTAGTAGACGGGGGTAAGGGCGACGATCACCCTGCCCTTCAGCAGGCTTAGCTGCAGGGTGGCGAAGTTGGGCACGGTCTGTGTTTTGTACAGGTAGGGGTCCAGCAGGCGCTTTACCATGTCGATTGTGGGGACCAGGTCGTTCAACGCGTAGGACCGGAACTTCAAGAAGACCGTCTCCTCGGGGTTGGCGGTCATGAAGCGCGCGACGTCCTTGAGGATGGCCTCCAGGCTGCCGCCGTAGTCGACCGCACCGTGATACGTCCACGGGCCATGCAAGGTCTGACAGACCCGCAGGTCGAAGTAGCGGGAGCCCGCCTGCAACTGTCCATGGATGTCCAAGCTCTGGGTGATGGCCTTTTCGGAGCCTTCGACGTACATGCCCGCGTCATGGCTGCCCGGCATCATCAGCGCGTTGAGGCGAATGTCGGGTTTCTTCGCCAGGAGATCGGTCATCCACCGCGAGTTGTCGGGCAGCGTGGGTGGACGGATGGTGTAGGTGTTGGTGACGGTCGTCCGATCTTCGCCGGTCTTCTGGAAGACGCCCAGGCCCGCGGTGGTCGAGTTGGATTCGAGCGGGACTACGCGATCGTTCTTTTGTTTGGTTCTGGCGTCCCACTGGTTCGCGCGAAACACCAGGCTGTCACCGTTCTGAAAGGTCACCTGGACGGTGAACCAGCAGCCATTCCAGGTACCGGTGTTGATCTCTGCGCGCACACACAGGGAGCTGCCGTTTGGCAGGGCGCCGCGCAGGTTCTCATTCGGTCGGGAGTGACCGTCCCAGTCGTCGCCGTTGTCAACCTTTGCGTCGATGTGGGTGATGTCCTGACCGCTGAAGTTGACCAGGCAGAGGGTGGTGTGTTGCGAGCCCATGGGTTCCTCCGAGGAAGGCGCGCGAAGGACCCATTCGTTGGGAACGGCGCCCAGAACCGGCGTCGTGGGCGTAGCACGCGCCGACGTGCCGGATCGCCGGGGGAGGGGCGCGTTGGCGCTGAGGTCGCAGGGGGTGGGTGAGGGTGGATGCCCTCGGTGGAGCCGCGCGGGTCGAGGTTGTCTGCCCCATCGACCGGTCGATTGATGGGATTGTGCAGGAAATGGCAATTGCTGGAAAGTCGGCGGGGTCAATGGACGGGGCTGGCGCAATGCAGGCGCGCCCGCCGGCGAAAGGCCCATGCAGGCGGGGCCGTGGGCGCTTCAGGGGCGTGGAGGCCCCCGCGGTGCCGTGTTAGCGGCGCCCATGGCGCGCTACTTCAACACCACCGGCCCCTGCGATCCTGCGCTGCACTACGCGCTCCCCGCCGAGGATCGCTTGCCGGAGCTGGCGCCCTTCTTCGATCGCCAGCAGTATTTTGTGCTGCACGCGCGGCGGCAAACCGGCAAGACCACGGCGATGCGCGCTGTGGCCGCCCGCCTGCGGTCTGAAGGGCTGGCGGCCTGCTGGGCCACCCTCGAAGGGAGCCAGGGAGTGACGGAGGTCGCCGAGGCCGAGGCCTTGTGGCTGCGGGCCCTTCACCGCGCCGGGCGTCGGGCCTTGCCGCCGACCTGGGCGCCGCCTGATCCGAGCGACGCGCTGGCCGGCACCCCCGGAGATCGCCTTGGCGCCTACCTGTGTGCCTGGGCAGAGGCGCTCTCGGTGCCCCTGGTGCTGCTGCTCGATGAGGCCGATGGGGTGGCCGGCGCGGCCCTGGTCAGCCTGCTCCGGCAGCTCCGCGAGGGCTTCATGGACCGCGGCGTGGGGCGCTTTCCCACCTCGGTCGCCTTGATTGGGATGCGCGATCTGCGCGACTACGTCGCACTGTCCAAGGATGGCCGGTCCATCCACCCGGGCTCTCCCTTCAACATCAACGCCGGCTCCATAACCTTGCGGAACTTCAACGCCGCCGAGGTCTTAGCGCTCCTGGGCCAGCACGAGGCCGAGACAGGGCAACCCTTTTTGCCCGAGGCCGCCGCGGAGATCGCCGAGATCACCGATGGGCAGCCCTACCTGGTCAATGCCCTCGCCGACCTCTGCGTGAGCAAGGGGGTGCCCGACCGCAGCCAGCCCATCGGCCGTTCCCATGTGGAGGCGGCACGTGAACAGTTGATCTGCGCCCGGACGACCCACCTCGACAACCTCGCCGAGCGACTGAAAGAGCCGCGCGTGGCCGCCATCATCCAGGCCCTCCTGACCGGAGACTCCGCCCACGCCATCAACGAGGACTCCGATGACAGCCAGTATGCGCGAGACCTTGGGCTGATCCGGCTGGGGCCACAAGGCCTGGAGGCGGCCAACCCGATTTACCGGGAGGTTTTGGCCCGCCAGCTCTCTCACAACATTCAGAGCTCTCTCCAAGGCGCTGCCTGGCCTTGGGCCCACCCCGATGGGCGACTGAACATGGCCGCCCTCCTGGCGGCCTTTCGCCCCTGGTGGCGGGAGCACGCCGACGTGGTGGCCAGCCAGACGCCCAACTACCCCGAGGCGCTGCCCCACCTCGCGCTCTGCGCCTTCTTGCAGCGCGTGGTGAACGGAGGGGGGCGGGTCCACCGCGAATTCGCCGCGGGGCGTGGAGCCATGGACCTCCTCGTGGAGTTTGGCCCCGACCGCTTCGCGCTTGAGATCAAGCGGGTGCGCAGCCGCGATTCTTTGGAGACGGTGATCCAGCGCGGGGGGGCCCAACTGGCGCGGTACCTCGACACGGTGGGGCTCGGGGAGGGTTGGCTGGTGGTCTTTGATGTGCGGCCGGGGCGGACCTGGGAGGAGCGTTTGTTTTCGCGGGAGCTGGTGGTGGAGGGTAAGACGGTGCGGGTCTTGGGGGCCTGAGGGTCGATAGGCCACGCCCCTACACCCCCAGCACCTCGGCCAGCGGCAGCAGCACGTCCGCATCCAGGGCCGCGTAGGCCAGTTGGGCGGGCGCCAAAGGCCGGCGGGTCCAGTCGCGGGTCTGCTCGCTCATCGGCAAATCAACACTCATCCCGTTGAGGGTGTCGGCGCCGACGCCCCCACGAGGGCTTCGTCGACAGCACATTTCTCGGCGTAGCGAGTCGCCCCACACCGCACCAAGGCATCATCCGGCGGTCTCCAACTCCAAGAGGTTCAAATACAAAAAGGCCCCCTCCCGGGCCATCTCCAGGTGCAGCCGCCCCCGCGCATCGGGTCGCAGGCCCGAGAGCACCAGCACGGTGTTGTTGTTGCCATCGTAGCCCCCGCTGCCCACGTCGGCGCCGCTGGTGAGCAGGCTGCCCACGACAGGATCTCCACTTCCATAGACGGTGAAAGTGCTGGTGCGGCGCTCCTCCTCGGTGGCCCGGCTGGCGAAGAGCCGCAGCGTGTACGTCCCTGCGGGGTCGAGTCCACCCAGGGTCAGGCCAGCGGGATCGTCGGGATCGCCACTGTAAACGAAGTCGGCGGTGGCCTCGGGCACGGCGAGGGTGCCGAGCAGGGCGCCGTCGGGGGTGGTGAGCCCGCCATTGCGCAGGCCGTTGCTGCGCAGGCCGCCCGAGACGGTCAGGCTGACCTGGGTGGACAGTCCGGTGGTGGTGACCAGACCGCGGCGGGCGCGGCCGGCGAGGATCTGGGCGCCGCCGGGGGCCCAGGCGGCGGTGTTCCAGTGGATGCCGAAGCCGTCGATGGACGGTGCCGGGAGGCCGTCTTCGGGGTTGGTGGGGCCGAGATCGACCCGAAGGTAGCTGCCGGCGGGCGGCCCGGCGGGCAGGGGGGCGGAGGCCAGGGGGAGATCGCCGGAGAGGGCGGCGAGCACGGAGTCGGTGAACAGTTGGTAGCCGGCCTCGGAGAGGTGCAGGCCGTCTTCGACGAAGAGGCTGGCGCTGGGTGGGCTGCCGGTGGCCAGAAAGGGCGCGGGGCTGTCGATGTAGCGCAGGCGAGGGTGCAGGGCGCTCAGGCGGGCGACCTCGGCGTTAAAGGCGGCGGCGCTCTCCCAAAGGGCCCATCGGGCCGGCGTGGGCGTGATGCCGATGGTGTAGAGGATGGGCGGATGGCGCTGGCTCAAGACCCCCTGGGCGAGGCAGCGCCAGGCCTGCAGCACGGCCTCGACGCTGCGGCCATCGGCGATGTCGTTGGTGCCGGCGAAGAGGAGCAGGCCGGCGGGGGCCGAGGCGTGGAGGAGGCTGCCCTGGTGCTGGATGAGGTCGGTGAGGCGGGCGCCGCCGATGCCGCGTTGGAGCGGATCGAAAGCGGAGAGGCTGCGCTGAAAGGTGCGCCAGCGGCGGATCGTCGACGAGCCCACCGCGAGGAGGCCGCCGGTGGGCGGTGTGTCGTCGGCGAAGGCGGCGATGTCGGCGGCGAAGGGGTCGTCGCCGAGGTCGAGGCCCTGGCAGGCGTCGTCGCTCCAGGGCGGGGTGGATGGATCGGCGCTGTCGGGGCCGGTCTCCCCGCTGGGGCCGGTCTCCCCGGCGGGGCGGGGGCTGGAGTCGCGGGGGGCCTTCGATCCGGCCGGGTGGCTCGGGTCGGCGCAGGCGATCAGGAGGGCGAGGAGCAGGCGCATGGCGCCAGTGTAGCGGCGGCAGGGCCCGGCGGGGAGATAGGAGGGGGCTCGCTCCTGGAGACGCCATGCACCGCCGAACCCTGCTCCTGTCCCTCGCCGCCTCGGGCGGCCTGCTCCTCGCCTGCGCAGGCGGGGCCACCCCCGAAGAAGAGGTGGCGGCGGTGGCCGAGCCGGAGCCCGAGGCCGAGGCGGCGTCGCCGGCCCTCGATCGGGTCCTGGGCCGGGGCACCCTGGTGGTGGCGATGGACCTGGGCGAGAATGGCGCAGGGACGCCGCCGATGTACCTGCCCGACGCGGCGGGAAAGCCCGATGGCTTCGATTATGAGGTGGCCAAGTGGGTGGCCCTCGCGGTGGGGGTGCCCGACGTCAAGCTCGTGCATGGAAAGTACGCCGAGCTGCCCGAGATGCTGCGCGCCAGCAAGGAGATCGACGTGGTGATCTCCGGCTACGCCCCCACCGACGATCCGGGGCTCGCCTGGTCGGTCTCCTACCTCGACTATGGCCTCGCCCTGATGGTGCCGGGCGACTCGCCGGTGCGCCGGCTGGAGGACCTCGCTGGGCGCACGGTGGGGGTCTTCGCCGATCCGGCGGCCCGCGCCGAGGTGCAGCGCCTCGTGCCCGACGCCGGGGCCCTGGTGGAGATGCAGGATGGCTACATCGAGGCGCTGGCGGCCGGCAAGATGGATGGCTTTGTCTACGACTACCCCTACGCGGCGGCCGAGCTGCGGGCCTGGGTGGCGGCCAACCCGGGCAAAGAGGCGCCGCGCTTTGCCCGCTACAACCTGAACGAAATGCACTACGCCGTGGCGGTGCGCGACACCGAGCCGGAGCTGCTCGACAAGGTGAACGAGGGCATCGTGCGCTTCACGGGCTCGGACAAGTATGGCGAGGCGATCCGGCGCTTTTTGTCGGGGGGGGCCACGGTGGCGGCCAGCGCGGCGCCGAAGAGCGGGGCGCCGCAGAAGATGGTCACCGTTCAGAAGGGCGACACGCTGAGCGTGATCGCCGGCCGCGAGCTGGGCGACGCCGGGCGGTGGAAGGACATCTGGCAGGCCAACCGCGATCGGCTGGCCAGCCCGCACCTGATCGAGGTTGGGGATCAGCTCGCCCTGCCCTGAGGCTGCGGTGTCGCCGGTCAGGCCGGCCGGCGGGGCGGCGGGGTAGGGAGGGCGCGGAGGTGCCCATGCGCCATTGCCTGCACTGCCGGGCCGACTTCGTGCCCCCCGAGCCCCTGATCTGCCCCGACTGTGGGCGCCCCACGCTCTCCCCCGAAGAGGCGCGGGTGCGGGCGGCCCTGCGCGAAGACCTCGATGACGAGGAGCTGATCCCCGTGTATGTCTTCGAGTCGCCGGTCGACAAGGCGATCATCGGCGAGCTGCTCACCGAGCGGGGCATCCACTGGATGGTGCGCGGCGGCGAAGACTCGGCCGCCAATTTCGACGCCCAGGGCGTCTGGGGGGTGCTGCTGGTGCCCGAAGACGAGGTGGTGCGCACGAAGCGGGTGATTCACCAGTACCAGAAGGCGATCGTCACCCCGGCGGAGCCGGGCGAAGCGTGAGCGGCCTTCGCTTCGACGCCGTGCTGATCCTGGGCAAGGAGCTGCGCCGCGACCCCGAGCGGGCCCTGCGCGAGCTGCGGGCGCGGTCGGCCGGGGCGGCGGTGGCCTTGCGCCGCGGCGTGCCGGAGGCCTGGACCTTGGAGGCCCCCCTGCGCGGTCAGCCGGTGGCGGGCTCGGACATCGTGGTGGGGCTGCTCGCCGAATTGGGCGTGGCGCCGGGGGTGGTGGTGGCCGAGCGGCAGACCCGCTCCACCCGCGAAGAGGCCCTGGGGGCGCGGCGCCTCGTCGGGGCGCGGGGGGTGGGTCGCCTGCTGGTGGTCACCAGCGCCTACCATGTGCCCCGGGCGCGGCGGGTCTTCGAAGATGTTCTGGGCGCCGCGGCTGTCGCGGTGCATGCCCCAGAGGCCCTGCTGCAGGGGGCCACCGCCCAGGAGCGGGACTGGATTCGCGAGGGCCACCCGCGGCCGGCGGATCTGGCCCATGAGTGCCGGGTGGAGGCCCTCTGGTCGGGGCTGGAGCGGCTTATTGCCCCGCTGCCGGCGTCGGTGCGCTGGTCGGCGGAGGTGCGGGCGGGGGCCCTGCTGCGGGGTCTGGACGAGCAGCGAGGGGCAGGCGCACGCTGAAGGTGCTGCCCTTGCCGGGCTTGCTGCGCACGGTCAGCTCGCCGCCATGGGCCTCGACGAGGCGGCGGCTGATGGCGAGGCCGAGGCCGGTGCCGTCGCGCTTGGTGGTGAAGAAGGGGATGAAGAGCTTGTCGAGGTCGAGCGCGTCGATGCCGGGCCCATCGTCGATGACGGCGATCTCCAGGGCGGCGGCGTGGCGGCGGGGGCCGTCGCGCTCGGTGAGTTGGGCGCGCAGGCGGATCGCGCCCCGGGGGCCGACGGCCTGAAGGGCGTTGCGGGCGAGGTTGAGCAGCACCTGGTGCAGCTTGTCGGGGTCGACCTCCACCCGGGGCAGATCGGCCGAGGCCTCGATCTGCAGGGTGACCGCGGCGGGCAGGCCCTCGGCGCGCAGGAGGTCGACGAGGCGCTCCAGCAGCGGGCCCACGGCGGTGGGGGCGGCGCGGATGTCGAGGGGGCGCGCATAGTCGAGGAATTGGGTGACGACGCCATTGAGGCGGTCGGCCTCCGACACGATGATGTCGAGGAAGTCGGCCACCTCGCTGGCCGGCGTGGCGGGGTCGGCGGTCTTGATGAACTGGGCGGCGCCCTTGATGCCGGCCAGGGGGTTGCGGATCTCGTGGGCGAGGCCGGCCGCCATCGTGCCCAGCGCGGCGAGGCGGTGCTGCTCTTCGAGTTGGGCGAAGGCGGAGAGGTTTTCAAGCTGGGTGGCGGCGAGGTCGGCGGTGCGCAGCAGGCGGCGGACCTCTTCTTGGGAGAAGCCGTCGCTCCAGGCCTCGTGCTTGAGGTTGAGCCAGCCCAGCACCTGATCGCCGGAGAGGATGGAGATGGCGAGGTCGGAGTCCATCGCGTCCAAGATGCGCAGGCGGTCGCGGTCTTCTTCGGCCCCTGTGGCGCCGCGCTCGATCTGGCGGCGGAGGGCCTCGCGGTGAACGGTGCGCTGGTGCAGGCCATCCACAAAGGCGCGGTTGCCGATGACGCCCATCAGCGGCTGGTCGGGCTGGCCGCGTACGGCCTGGAGCCGCCAGGCGCCGCGCTCGGGCTCCCAGAGGTAGAGGCTGGCCAGGGGGCTGCGGCCGCTGGCGACGAGGCGGCCGAGCAGGGTCTGGGCGAGGGCCTCGACGCTGTGGACCTTGACAAGGGTGGTGTCGACCTCGGTGAGGGTCTCTTCGAGGCGGCGGCCGGAGCGGTTGATGCGCTCGGCGGTCATCGCGGCGACCCGGGCGCGCAGGGGTCGATCGATGGCCAGCCAGCCGGCGGCGGCCAGAAAGAGCTGGAAGGTGGCGAGCAGCGAAGAGCGGCCCTCGCCGCCAAAGAGGGTGTACATGCCGCCCACCCAGAGGGTGAACAGAGCGGCCGAGATGGCCAGCTCGGCGACGCGGGCCAGCACCTCGTCGAGATCGACGAGGCGGCGGAGCTGCACCATCAGGTAGAGCAGGTAGATGAAGAGGGTGCCCGAGGTGGTGCCGAGCGGCGGGATGGCGCCCTGGAGCACATAGGAGCGGTCGATCGGGCCGAGGCCTTCGGTGAGGGCCTGGCCGGCGTAGAACCAGCGGCCAAGCTGCTCGGCGCCTAAAAAGGCGGCGGTGAGCACCAGCAGGCCGAAGAGGTAGCGCACGCGGGCCTGATCGACGGGGTGCTCGGAGCGCTGGTAGAGGCGCTGGAGGTGGCGTAAACAGAGGCCAAAGCCAAAGACCACCCAGAGCGAGATGCACAGCTCCGGCAGGCTCTTGTAGGGGAAGGTGGCACCGCGGCCGATGCCCTGGGTGTCGAGGATGACGTAGGCGAGGGTGAGGGCGGTGGTGGCGAGCAGCCCGTGGCGCACCTTGTCGCTGCCGGGGTGCTCGCCGGTGAGCCGGCGGAGGAACCAGAGCAGGGCGAAGGGGAAGTAGGCCCCGGTGATGGCGTGGACCTGGCGGGGGAGGGCGGCGCCCCAGAGCAGGTAGACGCCGAAGGAGGCGAAGGAGGCGGCGGCGAGCAGCGCGGTGAGGAGGAAGGCCTTGCGGGTGGGGTCGCGGCCCTGGCCGCTGAAGGAGCGCAGGCCGAGCACGCCGCAGAAGGCCGCGGCGGTGAAGTAGATCAGCGTGTTCATCGGTCGGGCCGGCCTCGGCGGGGCCCTATCGCTGGTGGTATGGGGGGGCCATGAAGCCCGATCTCTCCCGCTTGCCTGCCGTGGGCCGCCTCGTCCAGGATGCGCGCCTCGCCGATCTTCCCGCTCCTCTGGTGGTGGAGGCGGCCCGGGCGGTGGTGGCCGACCTGCGCGGACGCCTCCTCGCCGGAGAGCCGCTGCCAGACGATGTCGTGGCGCAGGTGCGCGCGCGGGCCGAGGCCCGAGGGGCCCTGCGCCTGCGGCGGGTGATCAACGCCACCGGCGTGGTGCTGCACACCAACCTGGGCCGGGCGCCTTTGGGGGCGCGGGCGGCGGCGGCGGTGGCGGCGGTGGCCCAGGGCTACTCCAACGCCGAGCTCGATCTGGAGACGGGGCTGCGCGGCGGGCGGCTGGCGGGGGTGGTGGGGCCCCTGCGGGCGCTGACCGGGGCCGAGGCGGCGATCGCGGTGAACAATGGGGCGGCGGCGGTGCTGCTGGCCCTGACGGCGCTGGCGGCGGGGCGCGAGGTGATCGTCAGTCGGGGCGAGCTGGTGGAGATCGGCGGCAGCTTTCGGGTGCCCGAGGTCGTGAGCGCTGGCGGGGCGCGGCTCGTCGAGGTGGGCTCCACCAACCGCACGCGGGTGGGGGATTACGCGGCGGCGATCACGGCCAACACGGCCTTGTTGATGCGGGTGCATCCGTCCAACTTTCGGCAGATCGGCTTCACCGAGCGGCCCGATCGGGCTGGCCTCGTGGCCCTGGGCCGGGAGCGGGGGGTGCCGGTGGTCGAAGACCTCGGCTCGGGGCTCTTTGGCGCCCTGCCTTTTGGCGACGAGGAGTCTGTTCCTGCGGTGCTCGCCGCCGGGGTGGACCTCGTCTGCTTCTCGGGCGACAAGCTCCTCGGCGGGCCCCAGGCCGGTATCATCGCTGGCAAGGCGGCGCTGGTGGAGCGGCTCGCGCGCCACCCGCTCTACCGGTCGCTGCGCCTCGACAAGCTCGTGCTGGCCGCGCTCGAAGCGACCCTGCGCTCCTATGAGGCGGGCGAGGGCGACGCGCTGCCGGTGCGCCAGATGTTGCTGGCCCCCTTGGAGCAGCTCCGCGCCCGGGCCGAGGCCCTGGCGGCTTTGCTGCCGGGCTCGGTGGTGGAGGCTGACGAGGCGCCGACGGGCGGCGGGGCCTTGCCGGGGCAGCCGCGGCCGACCTGGACGGTGGCGCTGCCGGGCTACCCGGCCGAGGCGCTGATGGCGGCCCTTCGCGGCGGGCGGGTGCCGGTGGTGGCGCGGGCCTCGCGCGGGGCGGTGCGCCTGGATCTGCGGGCGGTGCTGCCTGGAGAAGAGGCGGAGCTTGCGCTCCTTGTCGCGCGTGCCCTCGCGGGCCTGCGCGGGGATGGTTAGCCGGCCCGAATGGCACATGGCTTCTATGAGTTGCTCGGCGTGGACCCCGCAGCCCCGGCTGATGAGGTCCGCGTCGCCTACCAGCGGCGGCTCGCTGAGCTGGTGCGGCGCTTGCGCGCGGCCCGGCGTCAGGGGGCGGATGTCCGCATCCTTGAAGGGCAGGAGCGCGATCTGCGCGAGGCGATGGAGGTGCTCCAGAGCGCGACCCGCCGTCGCAGCTACGATGCCTTCCGCGCTGCGGTCTCCGCCGGCCTTCCCGAGAGCGCCGAGGCCTTGTGGGAGCAGGCCCGGCGGGCCCTGGTCGATCCGCTGGCCCACGGCGGCCTCGCGGCGGTGCGGGCGCTGACCGACCTCCCCGTGGGGGATCCGCTGCCCGAGCCGATGGCGGGGGCGGGCGCGCCGACCCGTCGGTCGCCGGTTCGACGGGCGGAGGTGGTGCCGCTTCCTGCTCCAGCGCCGCCGCCGCCCGTAGCGGCCCCGGTGGTGGAGATCGAGGATGACGACGAGGTGGGCCTGCATGTGATGCCGCGGCTCACCGATGTGGCGCCCTGGGCCCCAGAGGTCGACCTCACCGAGACCATGCGCGTGCGCGTGGTCGGCAGCAATTCCAACGCGGGGATGGTGGCCAGCGCGGCGGCCTCGGTGGCGGTGCGCATGGAGGAGGAGGGCGACGAGGTCGATCGCCTCCTGCGCCGCTACGGCATGGACGGGCGCTTCCTCAAAGGGGTGCGCGAGTCGCGCAACATGGCGGTGGAAGACCTCTCCCGGGCCACCCGCATCTCCACGCGCTACCTCTGGGCGATCGAAGACAACGCCTTCGACAAGCTGCCCGCCGCCACCTTTGTGCGCGGCTACATGAAGCAGATCGCCGAGGTGCTCGGCGTGGCCGACCGCGGCGTGGTCGAAGGCTTCATGGCCCTGTACTCCAACCACCGGGGCTAGGGCATGTCGGTGGAGCCAGGCCGGCGCCGCTGGGTGGCGCCCGAGGCCTTGGCGCGCCTCGATCAGGGCCTCTGCGCTGAGCTGGGGGTGAGCCGCAGCCGGGTGAGCGCCTGGATCGCCGAAGGGCGGGTTTGGGTGGATGGCCGGGCGGTGGCCAAGGCCGGCGAGCGCCTGCGGGCCGGGGCGGTGGTGGAGGTGGAGATCCCGCCGCCGGCGCCGACGGGGCTCATCGCCGAAGACATCGCCGTGCCGCTGCTCTTCCAGGATGTAGACCTCGTGGTGGTCGACAAGCCGGCGGGGCTGGTGGTGCATCCGGCGAAGGGCCACGCCTCGGGCACGCTGGTGAACGCCCTGCTGCACCTGCTGGGCGGCGAGTCGGAAGATCCCGATGCGCCGGAGCGGCCGGGCATCGTCCACCGCATCGACAAGGGCACCAGCGGGGTGCTGGTGGTGGCGCGCACGCCGGAGGCCCATGAGGGGCTGGCGCGGCAGTTCGCCGATCACAGCGCCGAGCGGCGCTACCTCGCGCTGGTCTGGGGCGAGCTGCGCGGCGATCGGGGCACGGTCGACGCGGCCTTGGGCCGCCATCCGCGCGATCGCCTGCGCTTTGCGGTGGTGAAGAGCGGCGGCAAGCGGGCGGTGACCCACTGGGAGCGCCTGGGCACGGCGGCGGTGGGGCGGCGGGTGGTGAACCTGGTCTCCTGTCGCCTGGAGACCGGGCGGACCCACCAGATCCGCGTCCACCTGACCCACCTGGGGCACCCGCTGGTGGGCGATCCGCTCTACGGGCCTGGCCATGCGCTGCCCGGCTTCGAGGCCCTCGACCACCAGCTCCTGCACGCCGAGCGGCTTGGCTTTGTTCACCCGCGGTCGGGCGAGCGGCTGACCTTTGTCTCACCGCTGCCCGACGACTTTCGGGCGGTGCTGACCGCCCTGGGGCTGCCGGCGCCGACTTAGGGGCACTCGCCGGCGGTGGGGTCGCCGCAGGTGTTGGCTTCACACATCGGGTGGCAGTTGGACTCGTCCACGCACTCGACGGTGGTTCCGCTCACCAGCGTGGCGGTGATGTCGGTCACCAGCACGTCGATGCAGAGGGGCTCGCTGTCGGTGGCGCAGGTGACGCAGGTGGCGCCGAAGCCGGCCAGCAGGCCGCAGATGGAGACGGGGTCGTCGGTGCCGGCGATCGAGCCGAGGAGGTCGGCGATGTCGCGCACGTCGATCTGGCCGGCGACCTGGCCGTTGGTGAAGACGCTGCCGTCGCTGGCGAAGGTGCCGCTCACCAGCAGGCTGGTGATGGGCACGGTGTAGCCGGAGACCTGGAAGACGACGTCGGAGGGGCCGGCGACGAAGGAGGGGTTGGAGCTGAAGTCGGCGACGGGGAAGTCGATGCTGGGGGCGCAGTAGTCCTGGGGGCCGCCGATGTCGGTGGTGACGCCGCCAATGAGGCCGAGCTCGGTGTCGCTCTGGCTGATCACACCGACGAGGAGGTCGGCGGTGATGGCGCCGGCGATGAGCGAGCCGACGCCAGCCGGCGAGGCCCAGTTCGCGCCGGAGATGTTGACGTTGTAGGTGTTGCCGGTGAGATCGCCGGTGGGGTCGCCCGCCACGGTGGTGAAGCTGGTGGTGCCGGTGCCGGGCTCATCGGTGTCCTTGCAGAAGGAGACCGTGGCGGTGTGGGCGGTGGCGGCGGCCAGGGGGCCGGCGGGGGTGAAGGTGACGGTGGGGCCGCTCACGCTCACCGAGCCATCCACGGCGCTGCCGGCGGCGTCGACCAGGGTGATGTTGGCGTCGGCGTCGGAGCCCGACAGCGTGAAGGAGACGGCGGTGCCGGGGTCGACGTCGGCGGTGCCATCGCTGGGCGAGGCCGACGAGACGGTGATCGAGCAGGAGTTGCCCGTGACGTCGTCGGAGGTGTCGGTGGCCTTGTCGCCGTTGCAGGCGACCGCGAGGGCGAGGGTGACAAGCAGCAGGGTGCGGTTCATGGTCTTCTCCATCCAGGGGGAATCGTCAGCGCGCGGCCAATGTAGCCGGCCGGCGGGGCAGGTGGGTAGGGCTTTGGTGACGCGGCTCAGTCGCAGACGCCGGCGAGGGGGTCGGCGCAGGGGACACCGGCGCCGTCGAGGTTGGGGTGAGCATCGCCATGGGAGGCGAAGATGCCACTCAACTGCAGAGGGGCGTGTGGGAGGTGCAGTCGAGGGGCTGGGAGGGAAGGACGTCGGCGGAGGTGTCGATGCGGTTCATGTCTCCTGCAATCGAGACTGTGTTTGTGTCGGGCAGGGTGACTCTCCTGTGCTCACGCTTCGGGCGGCGTCCTCCCAGGGCGGGGCGAAGACGGATCGGCGGGGCCGGGGTCAGTCGCAGACGCCGTCGCTGGGGTCTTCGCAGGTGCTGGTGGCGCAGTCGGGGTGGCAGAACTCGGATCGGACACAGTCCACCGAGGTGTCGGCCTCCAAGACGGCGAAGGTCTCTTCAGAGTAGACAGGAATGCAGACGTCCCAGCCATCCGACACACAAGTCATGCAGGTCACGCCAAAGCCCGCCAACAGGCCGCAGAGCTCAATTGCATCTGTGGTGCCCAGGACGTCGGCTAAGAGAGGGGCGGCGTCGCGCATGTCGACTTCTCCGGTGACGCGGAGCTTTTCAAGCCCTACGCCCCCTGGCATGACAGTGGCGTCGATACTCATCGCCGAGAAGGGGACGGTCCTCTCGTTGGTGCTGGGGCTGTAGTCCTGAGGCACTGTCACGAAGCGAGGGTCGGCGTTGAAGTTTGCGCCGATCCAGTCGTGGGACTCGAGGCACTCGTCCTGCATTCCAAGGGTCGTTGTGGTGGGGGCGACCCTCAGGTCGAGGAGGCTCGTGGACTGCGCCGTGACCTTCAGCAGAAGGTCTCTTGGCTCTGGGAAGATGAGACCGATGACCAGTTCGTTGCTACCGAGATAGGTCATCGTTCCGAGGGGGACGCGGTAGGTGTTGCCGACGAGATCGCCAGCTGTGGTGGTGAAAGGAATGACGCCGCTGGCGGTGCCCCCACACCAGGTGGCAACGGCGGTGTAGTCCGTGGCCGTCTCGAGCGGCGCTGCGGGGGTGAAGGTGAGGATGCGGCCGTCCATGGAGAAGAGGCCCTCCACCCGCGTCCCTTCGGCGGTGGTGAGCAGCAGGTTGGCGCTGGGATCGCTGACCGACAGGTTCACCGAGGGAACCGCCATGAGTGGCGCGGCGGTGCTGTTTGCCGTCGGGTCTGCGCTGAGGAGGACGGTGGCGCAGACGTCGGCCGCCGGGCCGGTGTCTTCGGACTCTTTGTCTACACAGGACATCAACAGGAGCGCGAGCGCGGAGATGCGCATGTGGAGTGCCTACCAGGAAGAGGAGCCTCGAATCTACTTCCAGTTCGGTTCGGGTGTCCAATGAATTATGTGCCCGAACCGCAATACAGTGCCTCGCGTCCAAGTTGAGCGGGTAGGATGTTTGTGGCGCTGCCTCGTCCCCCTCCGCCACGAGCCGGCGTGGAGCGCGGGCACCTCCCCCGCAGGCTCATCATCGATCACATCTCCAAAAGGTCCGTGCTGAGCAGGTCGTAGACCTCGACCATACTCTGCAGCTCTTGAAAGCCCCGTCCCAGAGACTGCCAACCCGGC
>Ga0164294_10000201_pt1 | contig 57842 bp, 56 predicted proteins | sample GEODES005metaG_FD_111479 | JGI IMG/M metagenome (GOLD analysis project Ga0164294, IMG submission 111479) | Oligotrophic lake water microbial communities from Sparkling Lake, Wisconsin, USA - GEODES005 metaG | ecosystem: Environmental > Aquatic > Freshwater > Lake | place: USA: Sparkling Lake... | reverse complement strand
TGGCGTTGCACATCGCCATGCAGCAGGGCGCCGGTGGTCACCATCTCGGTATACAGCCGGGTGTGGCGGGTGAGCAGGCGGTGGAAGTAGCGGCAATGGCGGTCTGTCCAGTCCATCATCGGCGCCACGCTCAGCCGCCACGGTGAATAGACCCCGGGCAATGGGGCAAACAAGGGGTTTACAGGAGTCATGGCGCATTATCCCAAGCGCCCGCTTGGCTTGGGGCAAAGGCTTTATGCCGCCACGCACCACGGTGCCGCGTTGTGGACTAAACCCATCCACAAGGCCCATCCGGCACTGCCTGCGAGCGCGGCGCCCGCCACACGCACACCCCAGGCCCCGTCACCCGGCGAACTGCGGCCTGAGACAGCGTGAAGCGCAGCACGGGGGACAACAAACACCACAGGTGCAGTCTGACCGGTGTGCGCCTCGGCGGGGCCGCGCCATGCCTGCAGATGCAGCCACAACCAAGGCCCGATGGCCATGGTGACACTGGTACCCAGTGCAAACAAGGCCATCAGAAGGGCACCACCGGCAACACTGCCGGCCAAGGCTGCCACCATCACCGCCGAGTACAACGCCATCATCGCTACGGCCGGCAAGCACAGGTGTGATCTGATTGTTATGGCGTCGCATGGACGCAGGGGCATCAAGCGGCTGCTCCTAGGCAGCGAAACCCAGCAAGTGCTGACACACGCCACCACTGCCGTGCTGGTGCTGCGCTAGCGCCACAGAGCGTGCCCGGCAGCGCCAACCGACGCTCACACCGAATCTTTAAAGCGCTCGTGGATTGCAAGCACCTCGGGCCACGCCGCAACAAAGGCATCAGCTAAGCGGGGATCAAAATGCGCGCCGCGGCCTGCGAGCAAGTGGTCTTTTGCCTTATCCAGATGCCATGCAACCTTGTAGGAGCGCGCGGTCGTCAAGGCGTCAAACACGTCGGCAACCGCTACGATGCGGCAATAAAGCGGAATTACCTCGCCCGCCAGTCCCTGGGGGTAGCCCGACCCATCGTACTTTTCATGGTGCCCCAGTGCAATCAGTGCCGCCACTTGCAGGAGCTCGGAGCTGCTGCCCTGCAGCAATTCGTAGCCCAGCATTGCGTGGCGCTGCATGATGGTCCGTTCGGCTTCGTCGAGCCGACCCTGCTTGCACAGGATGTAGTCCGGAATACCGACCTTACCAATATCGTGCATGGACGCCGCCTCCAACAAGAGCTCTTGCTCAGCCACAGGCAGCTCGATTTGCCGCGCAATCAGATGGGCGTAATGCGCCACCCGCAAGATGTGCTCGCCCGTCTCCATATCGCGGTAGGCCGCAGCGTTAGCCAAGGACATAACCGTTTCACGCTCGCGCATGCGGACCTCGTTGGTAGCTTTTCGCACGGCGTCATTCAACCAGGCTGCATGGTCGGCCAAATGGCGGTTGGCCTCACCCAGCTTGAGCATATTTCTGGCACGCGCCAAAAATTCCAGTGCATCCACCGGTCGGCGCAAAAAATCATCCACACCAGAATCCAGCGCCAAATAGCAGACCTCTTTTTCGTCATTGGCAGTCACCATGAGAACGGGGATCGAAGCCGCCCCTTCAATGGCGCGAAAAGCTTGAATAAACTTGACGCCATCCATACCGGGCATCATGTAATCCACCACCACCAGGTCGACGCGGGTTGCACGGGCAAAGTCCAAAGCCCGGGTCGGCTCCGAAAAGCCATGGCACTCGACATCGCCAAGCCGATTCACCAGTGCACCAAGCACTGCCAAATTGATCTCGGTGTCGTCAACGAGTAAAGCGCGACGGAGCATTTTTAACGTTCCTTTTCATAGATTATTTTTTATAAAGCATGAAAATAACATAACTAATGCATTCGTGACAACAAATCATCATCAAAACACAAAAAACGGTTCTTGCCTGAAGTAACAAACCGGGAAAACAGCGCCTGCCTAATGGCTATTGGCCCAACGGCCGTGTCTGCCGTCCCGCCCAAAGCCACAGGACGACTCCGCCAACGAGCATGGGAACGCACAGCCACTGCCCCATACTCATGCCCAAAGACAGCAAACCCAGGTGTACGTCGGGTTCGCGAAAAAACTCCGCCACAAAGCGAAACAACCCGTAACCAAACAAAAATGCAGCCGCCACCCGCCCCTGCAGCGGAGCCGTGCGGGCGTACAGCCACAAGAGCACAAACAGCAGCAGACCCTCAAGCAAAAACTGGTAGGCCTGCGATGGATGGCGTGGCGCGTCCGATGCGCCGCGAAACACCATCCCCCAAGGCAACTGCGGGTCGGCCAGGCGTCCCCATAGTTCGCCGTTGATAAAGTTACCCAAGCGCCCGGCGGCCAAACCGGTGGGCACGCAGGGCGCGACAAAGTCCGCCACCTGCCAAAACGGGCGTTTACGGCTGATCGCAAACCAAGCCATAGCGGCGATCACGCCCAACATGCCGCCATGAAAACTCATGCCCCCCTGCCACACAGCGAGGATTTCCAGGGGGTGTTCAGCGTAATACAGGGGCTTGTAGAACAGGCAATAACCCAACCGCCCTCCAAAAACCACGCCTATCACGCCCAAAAACAAGATGTCTTCCACGTCGCGCATGGACCAGGCGCCCGGGCCTTGCAAGGCGTTAAAGGGTGCGTGGCGCAGACGCCGACTGCCCAGCCACATGAAGAGGGCAAAGGCCGCAAGGTAGGTCAGCCCGTACCAGTGCACGGAAACCGGCCCCAGTTGCAGGGCCACGGGGTCAATTTGGGGGTGAATAAGCATGGTCAGATTGTGCCTCCATTGGTTGACGCATCGGTGAGCAAGCCAGCAAACACCCATTAGCATGCCAAGCACGTGAACAGCTGCATACGATTAAACTTAGGTTATTCATTGAAATATTCATTATGAATTCGCAAAAATTAATTAAATCAATACTTTCTCAACTCGGTACCGTGCTCGTGGGTAAGGACCAACAGATTCACGACAGCGTGAACTGCCTGCTTGCCGGTGGCCACTTGCTGCTGGAAGATGTGCCTGGTGTAGGTAAAACTACCCTGGCCCACGCTTTGGCACAAACGTTGGGTTTGCAGTTCTCCAGAGTGCAATTTACCGCCGACCTGATGCCCAGCGATCTGACCGGTGTGTCGGTCTACGAGCGCGCAAAAGACTGCTTTGTCTTTCATCCGGGCCCGTTATTTGCCCAGGTAGTGCTAGCCGATGAAATCAACCGGGCCAGTCCCCGAACCCAAAGCGCATTGCTGGAGGCGATGGAAGAAAAGCAGGTTACTGCAGACGGTAAAACCCGGGCTTTGCCCACGCCGTTTTTTGTCATCGCCACCCAAAACCCCCAGGATCAGGCTGGCACTTATGCCTTACCAGAATCCCAATTAGACCGATTCTTGATGCGTATTTCACTCGGTTACCCAGAACGCAGCGCCGAGCGCCTGTTGCTTGGTGGCCCCGACCGGCGCAACCTGGTGGCCACCTTGCCAGCAGTGGTGTCGGCCGAGCAATGGGCCGGGCTGCAGAGCGCCGTGCGGCAAGTCCGCACCTCAGACGCCCTGTTGGACTACGTGCAGGACCTGATCTTGGCGACCCGCTCGGGACAATGGTTTGTGCACGGCCTAAGTCCGCGCGCGGGTATTGCCGTGGTGCGCGCAGCGCAAGCCAGGGCCTTGATGCTCGGGCGTGACTACGTGGCCCCGGACGACGTACAGGACATCCTGGTGGCAACTACCGCCCACCGCCTGGTGCCCGTGGGCGCTGCAACTCTGGGCGCACGCGCCCAGGTACAGGCCCTGGTGCAGGCCACCGCCCTGCCATGAAGATACGGCAAGGCCTTCAGGACCTGACGGGCCGGTGGCTTAATGCCCGCACTCCGGCCACCGATGTATGGGTGCTGACGCACCGCAATGTCTACATTCTGCCGACGGGTCCGGGTCTGCTACTGGCCGCGACACTGCTGCTCTTGCTGCTGGCGTCGATCAATTTTCAGCTTAATTTGGGCTACGCACTGGTGTTTTTGCTCTCGGGCTGCGCCTTGGTCGCGATGCACCTGGGCCACGCAAACCTGCGCGGACTGCGCCTGCAACTGCAGCCGGTGCAAGCACGTTTTTTGGGTACGGAAGCTGCTTTAGACATCGTTTTGCACGCTCCGCGCTCTGCGGTGCGGTACGGCGTGGGCCTAACCCTTGCCCACACGCAGCAATGGGTATGGGCCGACGTACCGGGCCACGCCAACGTGCCGGTGCAACTGGCTTGGCGTGCGCCCCGGCGTGGACGTAACACCCTACCCACGCTACGAGCGGAGACCCGCTTTCCGATGGGGATCTTCCAGGTTTGGACGGTTTGGCGACCGGCATCCAGCGTGCTGGTATACCCGCAACCCGAATCCAAGGCCCCTCCAATCCCAGGCGCCCCTGCGCCCGAGGCAACGGGCGACGCACCGCGAAGCACCGAGCCCGCATGGGACGGCCTGCGGCCTTACCGGCGCGGCGACGCCTTGCGCACCATAGCCTGGAAGCAGTCGGGAAAGGCCATTGCAGCCGGCTCAGACGCTTGGGTCAGCCGGGAGGCGCCAAAGCAAAACGGGGCCGAGGTCTGGCTGGATATTTCCCACACCGGCCTGGGCGACCCGGAAGCGCAACTGTCACGCCTGTGCGCCTGGGTGATCCATGCGGATGAGCGGTCCTTGCGGTACGGGCTGCAGCTAACGGGCCAGCGCATTGCCCCATCCCACGGACCGGCGCACCTGCAACGCTGCCTGGAGGCCTTGGCATTGTGCTGATCGCGTCCCCCTCTGCGGCCTGGTATCGCCTTTCCCGCCAGACACAAGACACCGTATTTGCGGTCGCGGTGGTTGCCTGTGTATTGGCACCTCAGGCGGCGTACCTGCCCTTGTGGTGCAGCCTGTTGGCGGCTGGTTTGTTGGCTGCACGCCTTCACCTGGCGCTGCGCGCAGGCCCGCTGCCCGGCCGGTGGTGGCTGGCCGCCCTGATCGCCACGGCCCTGGCGACCACCTATTCAACCTACGGAACCTGGATTGGGCGCGAGGCCGGGGGTGCGCTGATTGCATTGCTGTTGGCCCTCAAAACGCTCGAATTGCGCAGTCAACGCGATGCATTTGTGCTGTTTTTCTTGGGGTTTTTCTCCCTTTTGACGGCGTTTTTTAACTCCCAATCCTTGCCAACGGCTGGTGCGGTCGCGCTGGGCGTGGTGGGCTTACTGACCGCGCTGGTGCGTGCCCATATGCCAGTGGGAAAACCTCCGTGGCGCCCGGCAGTGGCGGTAGCCGGCAAACTGGTGTTGCTGGGTGCGCCGATCATGCTGGTGCTTTTTTTGTTGTTTCCACGGGTCGCGCCCTTGTGGGCGGTGGATACCGACGCAGTGCAGGCCCGCAGCGGCCTGTCGGGCACGATGAAAATGGGCGCGATTGCAGATTTGGCCCTGGACGACAGCATCGCCCTGCGCTTGCGCTTTACCGGTGCACCGCCGGTACGCCAGGACCTGTACTTTCGTGGGCCCGTGCTGTCGCAGTTTGATGGCCAAGAGTGGACACCGGCCCCAGCCGCACAAACGCACAAGGCGCCGGGGCACATCGGCCTTGTCACCCTTGGCGACCCCGTTTCCTACGAAGTGACCCTGGAGCCGCACCACCAGCGCTGGTTGCTGATGCTCGACGCCAGCGCAGACGCGCCGCTTGTGCCCGATCACACACCTGGCCAATCAGCCGACCTGCAGTGGCAAAGCTTGGAGCCCATCGATAAGGTGGTGCGCTACCGGGCCCGAAGCTACCTGCAATTCCGATATGGCGCGCACGAGTCCGCGTCGCAATTGCAAGCCTACACGGCGCTGCCGCCCGGCTCCAACCCGCGCACCGTGCAGTGGGCAGACGAATTGCGGCAGGAGCCCGGCCTGCGCAACGCCAGTGCGTCCGCATTGAGCGAAAGAGTTCTGGCACATCTGCAAACCGGCTCCTACCGCTACACCCTAAGCCCCGGGGTGTACGGCGCCGACGCTGCCGACGCATTCTGGTTTGATCGCCGAGCCGGGTTTTGTGAACACATCACTGCGGCCTATGTGGTGGTGATGCGCGCCATGCAGGTGCCCGCACGCATCGTCACCGGCTACCAGGGAGCAACGCCCAATCCCCTGGACGGGTATTGGACCGTGCGCCAGAGTGACGCCCATGCCTGGGCGGAAATCTGGCAGGCCGGCGTCGGTTGGCAGCGTGTAGACCCCACGGCGGCCATTTCGCCGTGGCGGGTTGACCAAACAACGCGCCTGAGCGCGCCACGCAGCGCCTTGGCAGGCGCCTTGGCTAACGTCAGCCCGCAGACCCTGGCGTCGCTTCGAGCGGCATGGGAGGCCATCAACAATGGCTGGACCCAACGGGTGCTCAACTACAGCCAAAGCCAGCAGTGGGACTTGCTGCGCCAGCTGGGCCGCTCCAGCCCTAACTGGCAGGACCTGGTGTCCCTGCTTGGCCTTCTGGCGGGGGCTGCCGCCTCAGTGGGTTGGTGCTGGTCGCAGTGGCGAAGGCGACACCAAGACCCTTGGGCGCGCCTGCAAACGCGCTTGCGCCAGCGCCTCATACAACAAGGTCTGCCCATCGCACTGCACCACAGCCCACGCCAGATGGTGGCACTGCTGGAGGCGCGCTTTGGCTTGGAGGCTGCCCCGGTTTGCCAGTGGCTTTTGCGGCTGGAACACGTGCGCTACGGTCAGGCGCCTGGGTCAGACGTGCCGGGCGAACTGCTTCGCCAATGGAAGCGCTTGAGATGGCCCCCACCTTAAAACGGCTTTCGGTCGGCGACAAGACCGCCGCTTGTGCCAAAACCGGCACCTCCGCAGGCCGTGGGGCCTTTAGCTATCTCCTCTCAAGCCGATAACACCAGCACAACTGCGCCACGGCTCGCTTCGAAACGAGGCGATGCTTCACGTATTATCAACACGACTGCCCCACAGGACCGGCCATGAACCTCACTTTGGTTTCTCTGATTTTCTTTTTTATGCTGGCTTTGATTGCGTCAGCAGTGTTTTACTACCTTTCGCTGCAAAACCTGGCCAGTATCCGGCGCGAAGTCGACAAGCTCCACGCGCAGGCCACCGTAGCGCGCTCCAGCACCATGCTGCGCAATGAGCGGGCCCGGTGCCAGCAGCAACTCGCAGGTATGGAGGCGGCGCTCCTGGCCGGAAACCAAAGCGCCCTCAACATCCAAGAAATTGCCCTGGTAGACGCCACCGCACTGGAAATCAAAAATTGCAACCAAGCGCTAAAGAATGCCGGTGATTGGATGGGCCTGCCCTTTGACCTGGAATGGGTCGATGTGCTGGAAAAACTGCCGCACCTCAACGCCCTGTACCGCGCCAGCCTGCTAAACCCCAGCCCGCCGCCCGCAGTGACCCTGGACAGCCAAGCGGCAAGCGCGCCGCAAAACACACCCACTGGAGCTTCCCGATGACCAAACCTGTATTTCGCACCGCACGGGCCATGGCTGCTGCTTTCCTGATGGTCAGCGGCTACAGCACCCATGCTGGGCTGTGGGAAGAAGGCTACGAGTCTTACCAGCGCAAGGACTACGCCAGCGCCGTCGCCCAATGGCGCGTCGTAGCCGAAACCGGCAACCGGGAAGCGCAGTCGCTGCTCGGATTGATGTACTTTCAAGGGCAAGGGGTTGCGCAAAACTACCCCAAAGCCATTGAGTGGTTGCACAAAGCGGCGGCCCAAGGTGAGCCCAAGGCCCAATTCAAACTCGGTAGCATGTATGCCAACGGCCAGGGCTTCACGCGGGATTACCAGCGTGCGGCAATGTGGTTTGTGATCGCCGCAGAATCGGGTCACCCCAACGCGGGCAAGGAGCTGACCAAAGCGGCCACCGAATTGAGTGACAACGAACTCGTCATCGCCAAACGCTTGGCCAAAACCTGCATCAAGCGCGAATTCAAAGACTGCTAGGCCCCACCGGCGCCGCGCGGCACCCGCGTGCCACCGGCGTCGATTCCCCTATTGCCCTTCTTTGAACTTGATCGTGATGCTGACCCGGCGGTTACGCGGATCTTTTGGGTCGTTGGGGTTGTAGGGCGCGGTGTCGGCCACGCCCTCAATCTGGGTGAACCGGTCCGCCTTGATGCCGCTTTTTTCCAGCGTCGCACGCGTAGTTTCGGCCCGCTCGGCGGAGAGCGACCAGTTGTTGCGGCCTTCCTTGTTGGCAAAACCGACGCTGTCGGTGTGGCCCCGCACACTCAGTTTGTTGGGCATGGATTCGAGCGACTTGGCAATTTCACCCAACAGCGCCACCGCCTTGGGCTGCAATTTCGTGGTGCCCAGCGGGAACATGGAGAAATCCGCCTTGTCGATCACGTCAATGCGCAATCCCTCTTTGTCGCGCACGAACTGCACTTGGTTTTTCACCTGATCGAGTGCCGGGTTGGCGGCAAGTTGCTCCTTCACTTCCTTCTCCAACTGCTCGAAGTTCGCCTTGTCAGACGACTGGTCGCCACCCTGGCCTTCGGCCTGGTTTTGGGTTTTGGCGTCGTGGTCGCGCGCGTCCTCGCTGTTGGGGGATGGATCGTTTTCGGTGGGGCCGCCTTCCGAGCGCGGTGTCAGCCGCTCCATAGCGGCCGTTTGTTTGGCGGTGTAGGGAAATCCGTCAGGGTCGATGATGGAGCGGCCGCCCAAAATGCCGTTGGAGCCCGCCAGCGCGCCCATAGGAATCGCACTTTGCGAGGACGGTTTGAAGTAATCGGCCACGCTTTTGCGCTGCGAGTCGTTGGTAGCACCCAAAATCCACATCAGCAAGAAGAAGGCCATCATGGCGGTCATCATGTCGGCCAGGGCGATTTTCCAAGCACCGCCGTGGGCGCCACCGTGACCGGCTGCAATCTTCTTGACAATGATGGGCGCCAGGGCGGCTTCGGCCGGCGGCGCCTCAACGTCCGCCGCCCCCGGTGCAGCGGCGGCGTCGGCGGCCTTCTTTTCCTCTTCAGTGGCGGGTGCAGCCTCAGTGGCCATGCTTATTTACCCCGCAAACCGTCAAAAACTTCAGCGAAACTGGGTTGGTTGTGGTGGCTGATACAGACGCGCGCGGCCTCCAAAATAAGGGGCATGGGATGGCCGTGCATGGTTCCGATAATGATTTGTTTGACCACGCCGTACATGCAGGCCTCGTCCTCAATGATTTGCGCCAGGCGCTTGGCAAAGGGCTCAAAAAAGCCATAAGCCAAAAACACGCCAATAAACGTTCCAACCAGTGCCGCACCCACCAACCCGCCCAAAATGGCCGGCGGCTGATCAATTTGCTCCATGGTTTTCACCACACCCATCACGCAAGACACAATACCTAGCGCAGGCAATGCACCTGCCAGGGTGCCAATGGCGTCAGAAGCCTTGAGTTCATCATGGTGGTGGGATTTGATGGAGCTGTCCATCACCTCTTCTACCGCCATGGGGCTCAAAGTTCCCTGAGACACCACCATCAGACGGACCGTGTCGGTAATCAGGTGCAACAAGGCGTGGTCCGCCAAGATTTTTGGGTATTCGCTAAAAATAGCGCTCGATTCCGGGGTTTCGATATGGGCTTCCAGGGCTACTGCACCTTCGGCCTTGAGCGTCTTCATGACCTTGGAGACGCAGAAAATGGTGTTGAGGTAATCATCCTTGTGGTACTTGGAGCCCTTAAAGGTTCGCCCAATCCCGGCGAAGACCGCCTTGACCACGTCCGGACTGTTACCGATCAGCATGCCACCGATGGCTGAGCCCAAAATACACCAGCCCTCGATGGGCGCAGCGTGAATGAACGGCGCCAGGCTGCCTCCGCCCACAATGAAACTGCCGAACACGCAGACATTCAAAAATACGATTCCGATGATGCCAAACATAGTCGTTCCCAAATAAGGACAGTGGACGGCCCTGTGCTAGCCCATCCACCTAGTAAACACCAACCCAAACGGTTGGCGCGCAAATCAAAACTGCCACACCCGCCGCACCGCGGCGGGCAACTGCGCGCGATCAGTGCAGCTTTGCCGCCTGTTGCAATGGCAGCAAGGCGGGCACTTCTTGCCACGCGCTTCGAATTTCGACCATCAAGCCCTGGACCTCTTCCAAAGCCGACAGGTCGTTGTGGGCATTGGCGAAAATCAGACGCCTGGTCACGTAGCTGTACAAGTCATTCAAGTTTTGTGCCAACTCGCCGCCTTTGGCGAAATCAAGCGAACCTTGCAAGCCCACCACAATGCGGCTGGCGCGGGAAATGCACTTGCCTTTTTCCTGGATTGCGCCGTGCCTCAAGTGGCCGTGGGCCGCAGCCAGGCTATCGACCAATCCGTCAAACAGCATCTGAATCAGGGCTACGTTGTTTGCAACGGATGCCTGGGATGCCAAATTGTCAGAACCATAAGATTCCATGGCTTTGAAATGAAGTCGCATGTCGGTTTCTCCTACTGGGTTTGCGTACCCACTGGACATCGACACGGTTTTTGAAAACTTGAGCTTTTCAGACCTGGTGCGCACGACTGGCCTTTGTTGGCAGCGTTTTCGGAGCGCCTTCAATTTGCAGCATCACACGCAGCTTTTTCACAATTCCCGTCAACAACTGGCTAATGCGGGACTCGGTCACACCCAGGGTTTCCCCGATTTCTTTGAGATTGAGCTCTTCGACGTAATACAGCGACATCAGCAACTGGTCGCGCTCGGGAAGCTCGGAAATCGCCTGCGTGACAGCGCGCATAAAGTCCTGGTGCTCCACGATCGCGTCAGGCTGGCGCGAGCGGTCGTCCGCAATGCCCATGACTTCGTCGGTCAGCACCTCCATGGACATGGTCTCAAAGCGTTTGGCGTTGCCCCGGCGCTTTTGGAACATGTCCAGGTCGTCTCCCAAGTGGTCGGCAAGCTCCGACTCGGTGGGTGCCCGACCGAGCTCGCTGGCCAACACATTGGTCGCCTTGTTTTCAGATTTGTTAAATGCCACCGCTGAGCGCGGCAGGTAGGACAGTTGGCGCACTTCGTCCAATATGGCCCCGCGCACGCGGCTAAGAGCAAAATTCTCAAACTCGATGCCTTTGGAAGGGTTGTAAGCCCGCGCGGCCTCTAATAAACCGATCATTCCCACCTGGATCAGCTCATCAAGCTCCATAAACGGTGGGATACGCACTTTCAAGTGCAGTGCAACCCGCTTGACCATGCCCAAATGCGCTAACACCAGCGCTTCGCTGTTGTCGTGGGCGTCTTCGTACAAGCGGGTGGACACAGCCATTGCAGTTCAGGCCTGGTACCGAACCAGCCGTTCGACAAAAAACTGCATGCCGCCCGAAAAGTTGGCAATGGGCGGCATTTGCGTGATGGACTTGGCCAGGCGCTTGAAATCACGCGCGCTGTTGCTGCGCGGCGCGTACTCCATGACCGGTTCGTATTTTTTGTGGGCCGCCAGAATCATGTCATCATTTTCCACCGAGCCCAGGTAGTGCGTGGTGTAGTTCAAAAACTGGGCACACACTTGGTTGATGCGGCGAAACAGGTTCTGACCATCGGCCTGGCTGGCTACGGCGTTGGGGATGATGTAGATTTCATTGAGGTCGTAATCCTGGATCAGCACTTTGATGGTGCCGTAGGCATCTGCAATTGACGACGGATCGTCACGCACCACAATAAACCGCCGCTGGCAAGCCCCCATGAACGCCAGCACAGAGGGGGAAATTCCGGCAGCCATATCCACAATCAGATAATCAATCTCATCTTCCAGGGCGCTAAAGGCCTGGACGATACGCGAGGCCTGCACGCGGGTAAGGGCAGCAAGCTCTTTAACTCCAGAGGCTCCGGGCACCAGCATGACGCCATGGCGCGAGGTGACGGTAATCTCTTGCAAGGTTTTTTGGCCGCTCATGAAGTGACTCAAATTAAAGGGGCACGCGCAGCCCAGGGCGATTTGAGAATTGGCCAGCCCCAAATCGGCGTCAAACAACATCACGCGGTGGCCCATCATGCTCAGCGAAATCGCCAAATTCACGGCCACTGTTGTTTTACCCACACCGCCTTTGCCGCTAGCGATGCCGATAACTTCCGTACGAACCGACTTTTTCATTATGGATTTACAGGTTTCTCAATTGAAGGGACCACGCAAGCCCCGGGGGCTTGCCGACGCAAAAAGTCGTGGGGATGGCGGTTGCAGCTTGATTGAAATGGGCTTTGCCACCTGAATGGGTGCCAAAGGAACCACGGATTCGGGCACCCTGGAGAGCTGGGCCACCGCCATTTCAACCAACGCACCAGTGCCCAGATCGCGCTTCAAAGCGCCAAGCTGGGGCCCATCACTCGCGGCCGAGAGCGACAGAAAATTATCGCAGAGAAACTCCACTAAGGGCCAAGGCTGTATGGATTCGTCCAGCTTGCTCACCATGAGGCTATTCCAACGGATGCCCGAAGTCCTCAGAGTGCGCCGCAAAGTGGCCGAAGAAGCGTCTGCAGAAACCACGGCGTGTGCCTCACAGGCGGGGCAAGCGGATTGGATTTCGGTGATGCGCTCGGGCATGTGGGCGCCGGCTGTATCAATCAGAACCAAGCGCCGACCCGCGAGCGCGTCGAGCACGGTGCTGAGCTCGACACCCGTGTCGGCACGAAAACATTCCACGCCCACCTGGGCCGCCATGGTTTGGGTGTGAGCCCAAGCGCCCAAGCGTTCATCACGGTAACTGACGATGGCCACTTTGTCGTGGCCCATCTGTGCGGCTGCATGGTTGGCCAGGCGCATCACCATCATGGACTTGCCCGAGCCCGAAGGGCCAGCGAGCAGGTGAATGCCTGTTATGGGCAGGGCAACGCTGGGTCGGCGCGCGATTTGCTCGAGTTGGCTGCGAACGGCCAGCAAGGCTTCGTGCTCGCTGCGCATGTCTTTGACCGTGTCGAGCAGCAAGGTGCGCAGTCCGGTGGGCATGCCCGCGCGGGTAAACGAGCCCAGCAACTCTTCCACTTCGGGCGAAAGGTTCAGGCTGCTTTGCCAACCCAGGGTTTTCTGGCTCAGGCTAATTTCACGGCGCAAGCTGGCCAACTCGTCCCGGATCATGTCCATGATTTCACGACTGCGAAGGTAGTCGCGCTCATCGTCGACCTTGGCCAAAACAGGTTCTTTGCGCCCACCGGCGCCCTCTTGTCTGAGGGGCGCGCGGCCTTGGGCCTGGGCCAGGTGGTCCATAAAGTTGCTCGCAGGGGCCTGGACCGACGCCGGTTGCGTGGTGGCGAGCGGCGCAGACACCGTGGAGTCCATGCTTTGCTCACCAATATCAAGAGCTACCACCAGTTCAGTTTGTCCGTCAACGGTATGGTTGGAGATGATCAACACGTCACGCCCGTACAGGGCCATGGCGCGGTCGGTGGCACTCTTGGTGTCGTTGGCGAGGATGCGTTTGAGTTCCATGGTGGTTTTCTCGGGTGCGGTCTTCAGGGCTCAGAGTGAATCAGTGTCAACGCCTAGCGTCGGACTTCGTTGTTTTTTGCTTCGGCGTGCACGGTGTGGACCACCTTGACCGCCTGGTCGTCCGGGATCTCGCCGTAGGACAGGATGATCAGCTCGCTCACCCGGTGGCGCACCGACTTGGCCAGCCACGGGCGAATCGCCGGTGAGACCACCAAGACTGCGCTGTGGCCCAGGTCTTCGACCGCCTTGGCACCGTCGCGCAGGGCGCTAAACAAGCGCTCGGCCAAACCGGGCTCAATCACCATGTTTTGTCCTTGGCCCTGTTGCTGCAGCACGTTGTGCAGTAGTTGCTCCAGGCCAGGATCGAGCGTCATGACCGACAGGGTCTCTTTGTCATCGACCAGGCCTTGGACGATCATGCGGCCCAGGCGAGGACGAACCATGGCAGTGAGTTGCTCGGGGTCCTGGGTGCGGGCGCTGACTTCGGACAGCGTCTCCACGATGGTGCGCATGTCGCGGATCGAGACGCCATCGCTAAGCAGGCTTTGAAGGGTGCGCGTGAGCACGCCCAGCGAGAGTTTGGAGGGGACCAAATCTTCCACCAGCTTGGGCGACTTGGCCGTCAGCTTGTCGAGCAACTGCTGGACTTCGTCGTGGCTGAGCAGGTCCGAGGCGTTGTCGCGCAAGACCTTGTTGAGGTGGGTCGCAACCGCCGTGGCCGCGTCGACCACGGTGTAGCCCAGTGCGCGTGCATGGTCGCGCTGGGAGGGCTCGATCCAGACCGCTTCGAGGCCAAAAGCCGGTTCTTGCGTCGGAATGCCTTCCAAGGCGCCATAAACCTGCCCGGGGTTGATCGCCATTTCGCGCCCTACCTTGACCTTGCCGCGGCCGCGGATCACGCCCTTGAGGACGATGTGGTAGCTGTCAGGGTCGATGCTCAGGGCGTCACGGATGCGCACGGGCTGGATCAAAAAGCCCAGTTCGGCCGACAGTTTCTTGCGCACGCCCTTCACGCGGGTCATCAACTGACCACCGGTTTCGGCATTGACCAGCGGGATCAGGCCATAGCCAATTTCCAGGCCCACCAGGTCGACCTGGTCCAGGTCCTCCCAATCCAGCTCTCTGGGCTGCTCGGGTGCGGCTGCCGCTGCGGCGGCGATTTGCGCGGGCGAATCCGTGGCCGCCTCGCGGCGCAAGACCATCACGCCCAAGGCCGCACTGCCAGCAGACAAGACGATAAACACCAGGTGCGGCATGCCGGGCACCAGGCCCAGGATGGCCATGATGCACGAGGTAACAAACAAGGCCGTCGGGTTGCCCAACTGGGTTCCCGCCTGCTCGGTCATGGACTCGGTGGTGGTGACCCGGGTCACAACAATGGCAGTGGCTAACGACAACAAGAGCGAGGGGATTTGCGCAACCAGGCCGTCACCAATGGTCAGCAAGGAATAAATGCGGCCGGCTTCGCTCAGAGACAAGCCGTGCTGGCCCATGCCAATGGCAAGACCGCCTATGAGGTTAATGAACAAAATCAACAAGCCGGCAATCGCATCACCGCTGACAAACTTGGAGGCACCGTCCATGGAGCCGAAGAAATCGGACTCTTGCGCCAACTCGGCGCGGCGGGTTTTTGCGGTTTCTTGGTCGATCACGCCCGCATTCAGGTCGGCGTCAATCGCCATTTGCTTGCCGGGCATCGCGTCCAGGGTAAAGCGGGCATTCACTTCAGACACCCGGCCGGCACCCTTGGTGACCACAAAGAAGTTCACGATCATCAGAATCGCAAAAATAATGAAACCCACCACGTAGTTGCCACCGATGACAAACTCGCCGAAGGCAGCAATCACCTTGCCTGCGGAGTCATGGCCCTCGTGGCCATGGACCAAAATAACCCGGGTCGACGCCACATTGAGCGCCAGACGCAGCATGGTGGCAAACAGCAGCACCGAGGGAAAGGCAGAAAACTCGAGCGGCTTGCGGATCTTGATGGCGATCATGATGATCAGCACGCTCGACGCAATATTGAAGGTAAACAGCACGTCGAGCAGCATCGGGTGCAGCGGGATTACCAACATGCCCATAATCAACAACACCAGAGCGGGAATGCTCAGGTCATTGAAATTGAACTTGGACAGGTTTTGTCGAATCGTCGACAGGGTGAACGCGCTCATGGACGGGTATTCATGAAAATCAGGGCTTCAGGATGGGAAACGGCGAAAAATTAATCTCATAAAGAGGCCTGAATGCAATGTCCATGCCACAGTTTCCCGACATCAGAGACCTGCACCGGACTGCCTGGCAGCGGCAATTTTTGTCCCGTCACGCTTCTTGCATAGTCCTTGGCATTCGCCGCTGCGTGTGGCCTATCTAAGAATGGTGTTTTCATGGAAGCGAAATTGAGTTTTTTGTCGCCCAAGCCGGTTTCTCCCAATGCAGGTGAAGCCCTGCCCGCTGCGACAGGCGCCGAAGCCAAAGCCCCTGCGACCGAGTTTTCCGAGGTCTTGACCGGACAAATGTTCAAAACCCAGCGGCAAAGCATTGCCGCTTCAAGCACTCCCAGTGCGGGTTTGCAGGTCGTTCCGCTGGGGAAAAGCATCAATGTGATCACCAGCGACGCGCCTTTGCCGGATATGGCGAGTCTGGCCAGCTTTGCCCGTGCCCAAGGGCTTGACGAAGCGGCGGTGCAAGCCCTTTTTGGCCCCTTACCCAACACCAAAGACGCGGTTTTGTCTCCCGCCGCTGTACCAACCGGCCTTCCAAGCTTTGGTCCAACGCTTGTGCTTGCCACAGCGCCAAGCCTCGCAACCGCCCTCAGCGCCAAGGCGCTAGGCGTGGCCGACGACCCGGCGACCAACACTCCACCAGCCCAGGCCACGGCGTTGGTAACTGCCAGCGACACCATCGCCGCGGCAGATGCGCGCACCCAGGCAAACGCCTTGGCCACGTCGTTCCCTGGTGCCGAGGCTGGCGCTGCGCTGGCACAAAGCCAAGCATCCGCGCTGAATCTGTCGCCCGCGGGATCGAACGGAGACAATCAGACGGCGCTGCTCCCCCAAAATACCGCGCCTGGACATGCACGAACCTTGGACAGGGTTGCGGTCACGGCCCTGGAGATTACCGCTGCCAGCAGCGCCCCTTTGATGCCTCTGACAGCGCGCGCCTGGATAGACGCCGCCCCGACCGCGAAAATCAGTGACCCCATGTCGGAAGCGCAAGCAGGCACCGAGAGTGCAGTGCGCCTCACCTTAGGCATGCCAGCGCAGGAAATCACCAAGCGCTTGGCGCAAATGTCGGGCACCAGCAAACAGGTGAGTTGGGCCGCACTACTGGAGTCAGCCGCTGTATCCAAGGACGCATTGGACGCACCGATTGCGCAAGAAATCTTGCAACTCGATGTGCCCGAAGGCTACCAATTGGAAGCCAACGACCTGACAGCCCAAACCGAACCAGGCTTGCAGGCCCCGGCCGGCGCTACAGCCAACAACACCGGCACTGCAGTTACCCTGGCACCGGGAGAAAAGCCCGGCCTGCAAGCGCAGCTTGAGCAACGCGCAGCTCAGTTCCAACAAATGGCCGACAAATTAGGCGAGGCGGCTGCGCAGCGCCTGATCGCGCAAATTGAACGTGGGCAATGGAAAATGCAAATGCGCATGCAACCCGGCAGTTTGGGCCGTATTGATGTGCAGTTGGAAATGCATTCGGGCGGTCTGGATGCGTTGTTTAGCTCGGACAACGCCGTCACGCGCGAACTTATTGCACAGGGCACTAACAAACTAAAGGATACTCTGGCCCAATCTGGCATGGCAGTTGCTTCAGTCTGGGTAAATGCAGACCAAGGTCGGCAGTCCGGCGGAAATTCGACACCGGGCCAAGCCTATAAAGGTCCGCAAAACGCCCCTAACTCCCCGGCTCCTGCGCAAGCAGTGGCCACAGCGCCCAACCAATTGGGCTCAAAAGGAAGTGACGGATTGAATATATTGGCCTAATCAGCCAGGGGCGGTAATTGAAACTGAACCACTATAAAGAGGTGTCCGATGTCCGATGCAGCAGCCCCAGAAGTTGAAGAGAAACCAAAAAAGCCTATCGTCAAGATCATTTTGGCAGTGGTTGCATTGGTGGTCTTGATTTCCGGCACCATGGTGGGCACCCTGTTTATTACCGGTTTTTTTAATAAACCGCCGCCGCCTACAGCCGACGAGATGATGGCTGAAGGTGCACCCGACGCTGGGCACGGCGAAAGTAAGGCTGAAGGTGGCCACGGAGCTCCTGCCGAAGGCGGCCACGGCGCGCCCGCTGCGGGTGGACACGGCGAGAAAAAAGCCGAAGGCGGTAAAGACGCCGGCGGCCCCCCAAAACTGAATAAAAAGTCCCCCGACAGTCCCCGGTTCGATTACACCTACAGCCAGTTGGAGCGCGAGTTCCTGGTCAACCTGTCGGGCTCGCGCAAGGTGATGTCGGTTCAAATTGCGACCATGACACGCTACGACGAACGGGTGGTGGAAAACGTCAAAAAGCACGAGTTCGCTCTGCGATCGGTGGTGATGGACGCTATGCGCACGACCACCGAGGCCGATCTGGGCAAACCCGACTTCCGAAAAGACCTGGCCATCAAAATCCGCGACACCATGAACAATTTGCTGGAGAAATACGAAGACTTTGGCGGCATTGAGGAGGTTTACTTCACTTCATTTATCGTACAGTGACCTTTTTCACCGACCTTTCAGACCCCGCTTGCCATGGCCGATAACCTGCTTTCTGCCGACGAGCTCTCCGCGCTTGCCGAGGGCGTCAATGACGGATCCATAGCGGTAGACACCGGTTTCAACACCGCCGCACGCGTTAAAAAACACGACATTGCCAGCGAAGACAGCAGCCTAGGTGTCAACGTCGGCTCGATTGACATGATCAACGAGCGATTTATTCGGCTTTTTCGCCCCAATCTGATGGATGTGTTGCGCAGCAGCCCACGGATCAACCCTACCAAAGTACAAATCCTGAAATTTGGCGATTACGTCAGGGAGCTCAAAGCACCGCTGTCGGTAAACGTGATTCGCATGAACCCGTTGCGTGGCTATTCGATGGTGGTCATTGACCCCACCATCGTGTTTAGCTCGCTGGACAGCTTTTTTGGCGGCTTTGGCCAAGGCACATTGGGGCAGTTGGCTCCCGGGCGCATGTTTACGCCCATGGAAATGCGGATCATCAACATGATCCTGGACGTTACGTTTCGCAATCTCAAGGAGGCATGGGGGCCGGTAATGCCGCTGGACTTTGAGTTTGTCAGTTCCGAGATCAACCCCCAGTTTGCCCAGATTGCAGACGAGAATGACCTGGTGATTCTGAGCCGCTTCGAGACGGAGACGGCCACCCAAAACCTGGGTTTTGTCGACATCGTGCACCCCTACGCCTCGCTCAAGCCGGTACGTGACCTGCTGCGCAGCCGGGTGCAGACGGGCGACGGCAACGAGGACTCTGACCGCCAATGGCGCGAAAACCTGGAAGAGTCGGTGGGCGACGCTTGTCTGGAGGCCACGGTGGTTTTGGGCCAGATCAGCGCGACCCTCAAAGTGGTTGAATCCATGCAAACCGGTGATATCCTTTACTTCAAGAAGCCGGAACTGGCCAGCCTTCAACCCAATGGCATTCCGGCTTTCGAAGTTCATGTGGGCACACTGGGTGCGCAAACCGCGGTTCAAATCGAGCGCGCGGTAGCCCCTGGCAATAACTAAACCCTTCAGGAATTCCGCCATGAGCGACACCCCAAACGATTCAAACCTGCTCGCAGGCCCCAAGGATCCGGACCACCAAATCAACCCGGAAGTGCTGCAAAACATCAGCGTGACTTTGAGCATTGAGGTTGGGCGGGCCATGATCAAGATCAAAGACCTGATGCGGCTGACCCAAGGCAGCGTAGTGGAACTCGACCGGATTGCGGGAGAACCGCTGGACCTGCTGGTCAACAACACCGTGGTTGCCCAAGGCGAGGTGGTCCTGGTCAACGAGCGCTACGGCATTCGCTTAACGCGTGTGGTTCCCGCATCCGAGCGGCTGAAAAACCTGTAATCGCCCATGGGTACGCAACTCGCTACAGGAGTGGATTGGTGGCGAGTGGGCGCGAGCATGGTGCTGGTCTTTGGCCTGCTGGGCGCCATGCTATGGACCTTAAAGCGCATGAAAACTCTGCAAATCCGGCACAAGGGCGAGCCCAAGCTGCAAGTTCTTGAAACTCTTACGGTCGGGCCGCGCCAGAAAATTGCCCTCCTTCAAGTAGGCAACCGCCAGGTTTTAGTGGGTATGAGCCCGAGCCAATTTACCGCGCTGGGAAGCTGGGAAGACAGCGCGCCAGCCCAGGAAAGACCACGTGAAAGCTAAACACTTATGGGCCGGCGCTCTGATGCTGGCGCTGCTGCTCCCCGGCTACTGCTGGGCGCAAGGCATTCCCATGATCAACGTGACGGGTTCGGGAAAGGACACGCAATACAGCCTGTCTTTGCAGTTGCTGGCCCTGATGACGACGCTCACGCTGCTGCCCTCTCTGCTGCTGATGATGACCTCCTTCGTGCGCATCATCATTGTCATGTCCATCTTGCGCCAGGCACTGGGAACCGGGCAAACACCGCCCAACAATGTGCTGGTGGGTGTTTCGCTGTTTTTAACGCTGTTCATCATGTCACCGGTGTTGAGCGACATCTATACCAACGCCGCCGTGCCCTATATGGAAAACGGCATGAAATTCGACAAAGCCCTGGCGGCAGCGGAAGCGCCCCTGCGAGCTTTCATGGTCAAACAAACCCGTGAAGACGATATTGGCATGTTCATGCAAATGGCACGCAACGCCGATGTGACCGACGCGACGCAGGTGCCATTTACCACTCTGGTGCCCGCGTTTATCACGTCTGAGCTCAAGAGCGCGTTCACCATCGGTTTTTTGATTTACATCCCCTTTGTCGTGATTGACCTGATTGTGGCCAGCGTACTCATGTCCATGGGTATGGCAATGCTCTCGCCCATGATGATCTCCATGCCGTTTAAGCTCATGCTATTTGTGCTGGTCGATGGCTGGAGCTTGATCATGGCCTCGCTGGCGGCGAGTTTTGTTTACTAACCAAGTCGCCGCTCCCCGGGGTTCGCGCCAGAGCCGTTTATTTAAAAAAGGAAGCAAGCAATGGACACCGCAGCAGTGGTCGACCTCGGGCACCAGGCGCTTTGGATGATTGTGCTGATTTCGGCGCCCCTTTTGGGCGTTTCATTGGCCGTGGGCTTGTTTATCGGCATCATCCAAGCCGCCACTTCCATCAATGAGTCGACCTTAAGTTTTATCCCCAAGCTCGCAGCACTGGCCATCACCCTGGCGGTCGTGGGTGGGTGGCAGTTGGCCACGCTCGTGGACTACACGCGCAGCCTGTTCCAGCGCATCCCCACCTTGTTCGCATAAGCCAGGGCCCAGCGCAACCAGTATGAACCTCTTAGCCAACGACATCGTCGAGCGGTTCTACACGTTCTTGTGGCCCATGCTGCGCATTTCGGCCTTGCTGATGTCTGCGCCTGTTTTTTCCTTGCGCGCCTTGAACGTACGCATGCGGGTGCTGTTGGCCGTAGCTGTCACCTGGATGGTCTACCCGCTGTTTACCTGGCCGGTCATCGACCCGATGTCGCCTGCGGGCATCGTGGAGGTGTTCAACCAAGTCTCCATTGGTTTGCTGATGGGTTTGAGCTTACAAATTATTTCGGCTGCGGTTTTGCTGGCCGGCCAGTCGGTTTCGACCGCCATGGGCCTGTCCATGGCCAACCTGATGGACCCAAACTTGGGCAACGTCCCGGTGGTTGCACAGTTCTTTCTGATCCTCTCCACCCTGATTTTTGTTGGACTCGGCGGCCACGCCATTATGCTGGGCTTGGTTATCGATAGCTTTGCCAGCCTTCCCATTGGCAAAGGCCTGCTCACCGCCGGCGCTTGGGCGCATTTTGTGCAGTGGAGCTCGATGATGTTTTTGGGCGCATTGTTGCTGGCATTGCCGGTCATGGTGACCATGCTGTTCATCAACATCGGATTGGGCGTGGCGACGCGGGCAGCGCCGAGTTTGAATATTTTTTCCTTGGGCCTGCCGGTCATGGTACTTGCCGGATTTGGCGTACTGATGGTGGCCTTGCCCAGCATGGGCTCGCGCATTGAGTGGCTGTGGCTGCAGGGTTTCCTGGAAGTTCGCACCCAGCTGGGGCTGCAATAACATGATGCACCACCATGGCTGAAGACAGCGCCGAACGCACCGAAGAACCGACCGCGCGCCGGCTCAAGCGGGCGCGCGACGAAGGACAGGTCGCGCGCTCCAACGAGCTGCCCGCGGCCGCCGTCATGATCGGCGCCGTGCTCATGCTGCTCACCTTAGGTGGCGTGTGGTTCAGGCAGCTTTCGGTGTACTTTGCTGCGGGCTTTACGCTGGACCGGAAATTCTTGGACACACCAGCCCTCTTGCCCCTGGCATTTGCCGAACAGGCCAGCCATGCGTTTTTGATGGTCTTGCCCATCATGTTGGTGACCATGGTGGTGGCAATTTTGGCCTCTGGCGCCACCGGTGGTTTTTTGTTCTCACTGGAATCTCTGTTACCAAAATTCTCCAAGCTCAGCCCCATTTCAGGCTTCAAGCGCATGTTTGGAGCCAATGCGGCCGTCGAATTGATCAAGTCGATTTTGAAGTTCACCCTGGTGGCGGTGGTCTTGCTCATGCTGATGGACCGCCATTTTGGGGCGCTTATGGCCCTGGGCTCCATGAGCCTGGAGCCCGCCCTGGCGATTTCAGGCGCCCTGATTTCCGAGTCGGTCCTGTGGCTCACACTGAGCCTGGTGCTCATTGCGGTAATCGATGCGCCCTACCAGCGCTACTCGTTTATGAAGCGCATGCGCATGTCCAAGCAGGAAATCCGCGACGAACACAAAGATATGGAAGGCCGGCCCGAGGTCAAGGCCCAGATCCGACGCCGCCAACGAGAAGTCGCCACGGTGCGGATGATGCAAAAGGTCAAAGATGCGGACGTCATCATCACCAACCCGGAGCACTTTGCCATTGCGCTGTCTTACGATCCCACGGCCGACGGCGCACCCATTTTGCTGGCCAAAGGAGCGGACTTTGTTGCACAGCGCATTCGCGAAGAAGCCAAGAAAAATCACATTGAGATATTCGCCGCCCCTGAACTCGCTCGCGCCTTGTACTTCACCACCGAGCTGGACCAACCCATACCGGAGACCTTGTATTTCGCGGTGGCCCAGGTGATCGCCTACGTGTTTAGCCTGGCCCAAATCACACCCGGTGTTGATCCGATGCCCCGGCCCCATCCAAAAATTCCCGAATCGATGCTGTTTGATGCCGACGGAAAACACGTGGTACCAGGAGCAAGTTGATGCCAACTCTTTCTACCTACGGAGACGACGGCGTGGCGCCCCTGTTCTTTCGCGTGGCCGACCGCATGCGCATGGAGGGCTACGTTTCCGCGCTGATTCAGGACAATATGAGCCTGTCCATCGTCAGCAGCCACGACGCGATCCTGGACCACTACGGCAAATTGCTGGTGGCGCGCTTGCGCGAGGCTGCACCCCACATGGGCCTGGAGGTGTGCTTCCCGGCCAGCGCCGACGCACTAATCACCCGTTTTAACGAGGTGCTGCAAGAGTATTCCATCGCCGACGCGATGGGCAGCAAAATCCAAACTGCGCCGCCAAAAATATGGATCGTGCACGACGCATCGAGCCTGCCAGACCATGAGATCCAGCTCCTTGCGCGCCTGGTACAGCATTTTCCAGGCGCCAATATCCGCGTCGTCATGCTGCTGACCACCGCCAGCCAAAAGCAGCGCTTGCTGGCGTCGTTTGGCCGGCGTGTGTTGAACTGGGAGATAGAGCCTCCTACCGCCGAACAGACCGAAGCCCTGCTGGAGCAGGCGCGGGCACAGGGACGCGAGGGTGCTGTCAGCGCTTTACTCAAGAAAATTGCGCCCATGCCTGCGCCTGTCGCAGCCGCAACCCCGCCTGAAAAGTCCAGCCCAGCCCCGGTCGACACAGTGGAGCCGCCTCCAAAGCCAGCCGCCAACCCGCCGGCAGCGCCCAAAGCACGCACGGGCCTTCGCAAGGTGCTTTTGTGGGGGGCCGGTTTGTTGATGCTTTTGCTGGCCTGTGGACTCGGTGTGGCGCTTTTGTATGGAAACCTGGGCAGCGCCAGCCTCGCAGGCCTCGACTGGCAACGCCTGCGGGGTGCGCCTGATACAGCGGAGGTAACACCAGCCGCCACCACCGGCGCAGCAGCCCCCACTGCTGCAGCCCCAGCGCCGGCCATTGCCGTTGCAGGCACCGCAGCCTTGCCAGACTCGCCGGGCGCGCCCAACTTGCCCGCACCGGCCCCGGAGGCAGTGGACGCCCAAAAGCCGATCGAACAGGAAACTTTTCTGCCGCCCTCAAATAGCCGCAAGGCGGCGCCTGCTGCGCCCCGCGTTCAAGAGGTGGAGGAGGTCCTCACCGTTGGGGCGCAGTCGCAGGCCGGGCAGGATTGGATCAAGCAAATGGCGCCAGGCACCTTTTTGGTCCAACATGCCACGGTGCCCAGCTACGCGGAGGCCTCAGCCTGGCTGCAGGCGCACGGTAATTTGCGCCGCGCCCGCATTGTGGCCAACTACCTCAGCGGCCAGACCGTGGTGCAGTTTTCCGTGGTGTCGGGGCCATTCAAGTCGCTGGGTGAAGCGAACGCCTTTGTGGATGCCGGTGGCATACCGCGCGACCCACAAATTCGTTCAGCCCGGTACATGAAAGAACATTTTTCGCCCGACGCCCCGGCGTCCGACGCTCCTCGCAGAAGCCAAACCCGACCATGAACGAACCCCAATTCATTCCCAGTAGCAAACCCCATTCGGTCGAAATGCCCGAGGGCAGCCGCCTGGCCAAAAGCAAGTCCGCCCACACTGGCGACGATATCCGGCGCAATGAGCACGATGAACGCGCGCCGGTCGAAGTGATTGAGGTCAGCACGAACATGGTGCTGCTTAAAAATAGTGGCAATACCAGCACCGAAAACCGAATCAAGCTGCCCGAAAACACCGCCGCCGAGTTGGCCAACCGCCGGGTAGCGGCCAGCCAAAGTGCCGCGAAGGGCGCCATAACCCAGCGCGACGGTGCAGCCTTGGGCGCCTCAGCCACAAGCGAAGACAAGTCCAACCGCTACACCACAGAAATGCAAGAAATGAACTTTCCTGCGCGGGTGATTCAGCTCCACATCGAAAATGAACACGTGCGCGAACAACTCAAAGCCCTGGAATCGCTGATGAAAAGTGACCTTTCTTAACAATTGACGTCGCCAACCGGATACCCACCATGACCGAATCCAAACCGAATCTGACGCCCGCCGAAGCCATGGCTATAGACGCTATTTCAAGCCCCCCGCCAGCGGATGCGTCCGACCGGGCCTCCGAAGGCAGCCACGAGCCCGCGTTCTTGGAAGAGACACACGCCCATACGCCAGAACATGCCGCCCCGCATGACGCAGGTCACGGGCATGACCACGCCCAGGACCACCAGGATGGCCATGGACATGTGGGTGCACTGGCCGATGCGCATGCCGAGCATGACAGCGATGTCCAAAATATGCGCAGCGCGCTGCTCGAAGCCGCCGAGCTGGCCAACCGGGCAGCAGGGCTCGCCGCAAAAACCGGCAACCAGATGCACGAGGCGGCCACGACCCTGATCGCCGCCAACACCAACCAGCGTTTTTACGGCATCGTCGTGCTGGCCACCTTTAGTATTCTCATGTTCATGGGCCTGGGCCTGTTTGGTTTTATGTCCATGCGGCTGCTAGAGCGCATTGCACAGGTCGACGCCATGCTGCTAGCCGTTGGCAAACGGGTGGTGACGATGGATGAATCCATGGCACTGATCACCGGCGCGGGGGAGGCCCTGCGCGATATGTCTTCTAAGCAAGACACCATCACCAGCCAGCAAAACCAGATAGACGGCCGATTGGACGATGTCACCAAAGCCATCCAAACCACCATGGACGCAATAGCCAAACCGGTTGACAACAAAGGCCCGGACGTTGCCAAGCTGTTATCGGCCCTGGACGCGCGGGTTCAAAGCCAGTCGGCGGCACTGGCAGCGCTGTCGTCACAAATTCGTTCTACTCCCGCGCCCCGTCCGGACCCCAGTACCGTGCGGCGCGAAATTGAGACTGCGCTGCGCCAACAAAAGGCGGCCGAGGCAGCTGCTAAACCCGTGGCCGCAGCACCAACAGCGCCAGCGCCACCACCACCGCCACCGAAACCCAAAGAAAACCTGGTGCAATACCCCCGCGTACAAGCCCAGGGGAAAACCGCAGAAACCCCCTAGGGTTTTCACGGAAGGTGCGGGCATGGCTGCCCGGGCGCCGGCCGGTGACTAGCCCTCGCGCAGGCCGAACTTCTGAATTTTTTCGATCAGCGTGGTGCGCTGAACATTCAAGATCCGTGCGGTTTGCGACACATTGCCGTTGGTGCGGCTCAAGGCCTGGGAAATCAAATCGCGCTCGATCTCGGCCAAGCGGTGTTTGAGTGAGAGCCCCTCTGGCGGCAATACCGGCAAGCCCTGCGACATAAACGTCATTTGTTCCACCGCGTTGGGCGCATCGTCGTGCGGCGAGTCGGCAAATGCCTCGTCAAAAACACCACCGGCGTGGGCCGAATCCACCGCGGCTCCGATGGCTGCAGCCACGGAAGAGTCGTGTACCGGCAACTCGCCCACGTCAGCCAGGGCCTTGAACGCCGCCAAGCCTTTAGGCAAGAGCGTGGCCGAAAACGACTTCAATTCCAGACACTGGCCTGAAAACAAGGTGCTAAAGCGGTCGATCAGGTTGGAGAGTTCACGCACATTGCCCGGCCAGTGGTAGGCGCCCAGGGCGTAAGAAAAGTCCGGCGCAAACGTAATGGGCTGCTCTCCGTGGGCTGCGTGTTGCTTGGCAAAGAAACGTAACAGCAAGGGCACATCGCTGGCGCGCTCGCGCAGCGGTGGCGTGTTCAGGGGCAGCACATTGAGCCGGTAGTACAAATCCTCGCGAAAGCGCCCAGCCGCTATTTCCGCCTCCAAATCACGGTGGGTGGCGGCAATCACGCGCACATCCACGGCCACCGGCTTGGTGCTGCCCACCGGGTCGACCACGCGCTCTTGCAACACGCGCAGCAGTTTGACCTGCAACTCCAACGGCAGATCGCCGATTTCATCCAAAAAAATCGACCCGTTGTGCGCCAGCTCAAAGCGCCCCACGCGATCGGTCACGGCGCCGGTAAATGCGCCCTTGCGGTGGCCAAACAGCTCACTCTCAATCAGGTCCTTGGGAATGGCCGCGCAGTTGATGGGCACAAAATTGGCCCCGGCGCGGTGCGACAGGTCATGCAAAGAGCGCGCAACAATTTCTTTGCCGGTGCCGCTTTCGCCCGTAATCAAGACCGTCGAGCTCGACGCCGCCACCACGGGCAGCAAGTCCCGTATGGCCCGGATGGCATCACTTTCACCGACGAAGCTCAGCGGTTTTCTGGACATTAGAGTGGTTCAACAAACTGAAAATGAATGACATCGCCGACTATTGCGCGACAAAGACCGGACCAAGGCAGCCACGGGACGACCGCAAGCGATAAATGATAATAACAGCGAGTGTCATTTTTCGGACAGTACACCCATGTTTTTTTCAATTCTTGCAAAAAATGTAAAAAAATAATGAAGACGAAGATCTGGTGCGTAAACTGCATAATCCAAAGCTGTGGCCACGCGACAGCGCTGGCGCCAACAGCACCGGCGGCCTTGGTCGGCCCCGACGTGAACAAGGCCTTCAAACTGTGACCGACAACGCCCACGACCTCCAACTCGCTGCGCTCAATAACTTGGGTTTGATGTACGCCCAGGGCCTGGGTGTGGAGCAGGACTATGCGCAGGCTTTGCAGTGTTACCAACAGGCCGCCGTCCAGGGCGCGGCTCAGGCGCAGTCGAACCTGGCGGTGATGTACAGCCATGCACAGGGCGTCGCCCAGGACTTCGGGGCCGCGCGCAAGTGGTACCTAGCTGCAGCCGAACAAGGCCTGCCTTGTGCCCAATCGAGCCTGGCCACCTTGTACGCCAACGGCCAAGGCGGTGAAGCCGACTACGCACAGGCCTTGCACTGGTACCAGGCCGCCGCAGCCCAAGGTGATGGCGCGGCCCAGGTGAATCTGGGCGTGATGTACGCCAACGGCCAGGGTGTGGCCAAGGACTACGCACGCGCGCTGGAGTGCTACCAGGCGCGCGCTGCGGCGGGCGACGCCTTGGCGCAGTACGGTCTGGGTGTGATGTATGCCAACGGGCACGGCGTCGCACGTGATGCCCAACAGGCCTGCCATTGGTACACCCTGGCGGCTGAACAAGACCATGTGCATGCGCAATTCAACCTGGGGTTTATGTACTCCAGCGGCGACCTCGTGGCGCCCGATGCGCCGCGTGCGCTGCACTGGTATGAGCGGGCGGCACGACTGGGTGATGCGGCTGCGCAATACAACCTGGGAGTAATTTACAGCGCGGGCCAGGGGCTGGAAAAAGACCCAGCCAAGGCGCTGCACTGGTACATGGCTGCGGCCCAACAGGGCGACGCAGCAGCGCAGTACAACCTGGGCCTTATCTACGCTACGGGCGACGGCACCGAACAAGACGATGCCGTGGCGCTGGCCTGGTACCAACTCGCTGCCGACCAGGGCGACGCACAGGCCCAGTACAACTTGGGCGTGATGATTGCCAATGGCCAGGGCACCATCGCCAGCGACACGGTGGCCATGCAATGGCTCGAACTCGCCGCCGACCAGGGCGACGCCTTGGCCCGCTACAGCCTGGGCGCGCTATACCAGGCCGGCACCAGTTCAGCGCCCGACTATGCGCGCGCCTTGGCCTGTTACCGCCAAGCCGCAGTGCAGGGCCAGGTCGATGCCCAAGCCGCGCTGGGTTGGATGTACGCCAACGGCGTGGGCGTGTTGCAGGACTTTGTACGCGCCCACATGTGGTTTAACCTGGCCTCGGTCAGCGCGCATGCGCAGGCCTGTGCCGGGCGGGATTTTGTCGCCCAGCAAATGACGCCAGCCCAAATCGCGCAGGCTCAGGACATGGCACGCACCTGCCTGCAAAACAACTACCAAAATTTTGACTAAGACGCCGCAGCGCATGCTCAGCGCCGCTTGCAACCCGCCTTCGTGCCACCCCTGCCTGCCATTGCCATGAGCGCACCAACCGAATCCCTATTTTTTGCCGACGCGCTGGGCAAACTCACACAGCACCTGGACCAGGCTCGCAGCTCGGTGGTTTGCGCCGCCGTGGGCGTGTACGGGCGGGCTTGGTTTGACTCTCTTTTGTCCTGTCAGCGCCGGGGCGTTGCTGTCACGCTGGTGCTGGAGCAACCAGCGCCGGGCGCGCCGTCCAGCCTGGCCTGGGAGCGCCTTAGCGCCCTGGGTTCCCGCCTGCACTGGCTGGAGCAGCAAACGCTGCAAACCCCGGTGTGCGTGGTCGACGCCTTGGTGGTGCTTAGTGGCGACTTCCCCAGCCTTGGCCCCTTGCCTGAGCCGCAGTTCAAGGGCCTGCTGGTGCAAGCCGACGCCGCGCTGGCACAGGCCTGCGAAGATGGCATCTTGCAACTGCTCCCGAGTGAACCCAAGCCCGATGCCGGTGCTGGCCTCAAGCGGGCGTCCTCAGAAACCGATCTGGCAACCTTTCATGGACCCGATCGGCAGGGGCGGTCGGCCTTGACCTGGCAAGTTCAGCTGCTCCAAGCCCACGCCCTGGCCCTGGACGCAGACATGGCCGAAATGCACCGGCAAATCAACGCTTTTGACCGGGAGCAAGACGCGAGCATTGGTGTCTTGCTGCGCGAATTTTTAGACGCCAAACGGCGCTACTTTCAACAATTGCACGCCCAGGCGGCCAGCGCCAGCACGCAAACCCAGGCGCAGCAGGCGCAAGACGATTTTGACCGGTACACCGCATCCCAGGACGCTATCGCAAGCACCCAGGCCTTGCCCAGACTGGCCCCGGAGGAACAAAGGGACATGAAGCTGCTCTACCGCAAACTGGCCATGCGCTGCCACCCCGACCGGGTGGACGAGGGTGCGAAATCCAGCGCGCAGGCGCTCTTTCAGCGTTTGCAAAACAGCTACGAGGCCAACGACCTGGCCTCCATACGGCGCCTGCAAGCCGAAATACTCGAGGGACCGTGGCAAGACGGTGCAGCCGACCCGATTGCACCGGCACCCACTGGCCGCGACCCTGGCGCACAGGCCTTGGCGGCGCTGCAAGACCGCCTGGCGCGCCAGCACCAGGCGCGCGAACAGATTGTGCGCAGCCCCACCTGGCGCACGCTCACTAGCCAGAGCAATTGGAGCTTGTGGTTTGAGCAGCAAGCGCGCTTTTTGCAAGCCGACTTGCAGCGCTATACCGACGCCTTGCACAAGCCCAGCTCCGAGACTTCTGCATGAATGCACTGGTAACCCAGCCACAGACCGCGTCGTCCACCGGCGCCTTGGCGCTACAAGAACGCCTGGACGTGGCCCTACTCGCCATCAACAGCCTGCAGGACACCAAGACGCGGCAATTTTTTTCAGCCCAGCCCGCACTCCTGCTGGCCTGCCTGCAAAACCACTACCCCTTGTCGGCGCAGACACTGGCCGCGTCGCCCGGAGACTGGGACTGGCGGCGGCTGAGCGCCAGCCCTGCCCTGCCCTGGTCGGGCGCGCTGCTGGCGGGGCACGAGGCGCTGTGGGATTGGGAGCTGCTGAGCAAAAACATCTCGCTGCCCTGGACGGCAGAACTGGTTGAGGCACACGCGCCGCGCTGGAACTGGCAGGCTCTGAGCGCTAACCCCGAGTTGCCCTGGAGCATCAGTTTGCTCGAAACCAACGCCTACCACTGGGACTGGGTGGCACTGAGTCGCAACACCGAGCTGCCTTGGACAGCCGACTTTGTGCATGCCAATGCGCACCGCTGGGATTGGACCGCTATCAGTTGGAACACCGGCGTGCCTTGGACCCCTGCGCTGCTGCACGCCTACCGCGAGCGCTGGGACTGGACCGGCCTGAGCGCCAATGTGTCCCTGCCCCTGGACGCAGCCTTGGTCAAAGCCTTTGCCGGGCACTGGAATTGGCCCTGGCTCAGCGGCAACACCAGCCTGCGCTGGAGCGAAGCGCTGCTCGCAAACTACGCGCAGCAGTGGGACTGGAAGAGCCTCAGCGCGCTGGCCCACCTGCCGTGGAGCGCGGCGGTGATTGCGCAATTTGAGGCGCACTGGCACTGGCCCACACTCAGCGCCAACCGCCACCTGCCCTGGAGCGCGGACCTGCTGCAAACCTGGGCTGCGCGCTGGGACCTGGGCGCGCTAAGCAAAAACTCCGCCCTGCCCTGGAGCCTGGACCTGCTCGACGCACCGCCGGGGGCGCTGGCCACGGGGCGAGAGGCATGGGACTGGGACGCCCTGAGCGAAAACCCCGGTCTACCCTGGGGTGCAGGCCTGCTGGAGCGTTACGAGACACAGTGGGACTGGGACCGCTTGAGCTGGAACACCGGCGTACCCTGGGATGCGGCGCTGGTGGCCCGCTGGGCGGAGCGCTGGGACTGGGCGGCATTGAGCAGCAGCGCGCAGCTGCCCTGGGACACTGCCTTTATCGCGCAATACGCCGAGCGCTGGGACTGGGAACGCCTCAGCGCAAACCCCCACCTGCCCTGGGACAGCGGCTTGATTACTGCATATGCCGATCAATGGAACTGGGCTACGCTTAGCAGCCAGGCCCAACTGCCCTGGAGCGCCGAGCTGTTTCAGGCCTTTGCCCCGCGCTGGTTTACGAGCCTGGTGGCCGAACACCAGAGTTTCGGCGTGCAGGCTCTGTCTGCAGGTGATGTCACCCGTTTGCTGCAAGACGCCGGCACCTAGCCGCTCGGCCGCGGCCGGGGGCATTTGCGCCCACCCAAAATCATCGAATAAACCAAATATGGGTATAAAGCTTGCTTAACCAATAAAATTTGTGAGAATTGTCGAAAAGCAGGCAAGCCGTACGCTTTGGCGGTCCTTCCGATAGACACACCGGGTATTCCATGAGTTCCATCCAACACCAAACCAGCGGCCCACAGCACCTCCAAGCGTCTGCCCACCCGCCGCGTGCCGCCTACGACAGCCTGCTGCCGCACACGGCCTTACTGGTGTCACACCAGGCGCACGTGCCGCATGGACAAAAGCTCTACGCCGTGCAGCACCAAGCCCATCCAGCGCAGCACCTGGCGCTGCCCCACCTGCAAGAGCCCCAGGAATGAGCGGCGAGCCAATGCCCCGGCAAGCGCCACTTAGCACCTACACCGCAAACGCCAGGACGGGTGCGCTGTGAAAAACCTGCTGGCCGACGCCGACGCCGCTTACCGCCGGGGAGACTTTGCCAATGCGCTACGCATCTCCAGGCCACTGGCCTCGCTGGACTATGCCGCAGCCCAAAACAACCTGGGCTTTATGTACGCCAACGGCCAGGGCGTGGCCCAAGATTACGCCGAGGCGCTCAAGTGGTACCGGCTGGCCGCTGCGCAAGACTACGCACCGGCGCAATACAACCTGGGCTTTATGTACGCCAACGGCCAAGGTGTGGAGCAGGACTACGGACAAGCCATTACCTGGTACCAACTTGCCGCTGAGCAGGGCTTGCCCGATGTGCAAACCAACCTGGCCTTTATGTATGCCAATGGCCAGGGCGTGGCGCAAGACCAAGCGCTGGCAGCCCATTGGTTCGAGCGTGCCGCCGTGCAAGGCCACGCCACAGCGCAGTTCAACCTGGCGTGCATGCTCGCATCCGGTGAGGGCGTCAGCGTGGACGCGACCAGCGCGCGCAAATGGTTTGAGTCCGCCGCCGCCCAAGGCCACACCTACGCCCAGTTCCATCTGGGCCTGATGCTCAGCCAAGGCCGCGGCGTAGAGGCCGATGGCGTGTTAGCGCGCAAGTGGTACCAACTGGCTGCCGACCAGGGCGATGCCCCGGCCCAATACAACCTGGGTTTGATGCTTGCCCAAGGTCTGGGCGGCCCGGCAGACGCCGAACAAAGCCGCCATTTTTTTGAGCAAGCCGCCGCCCAAGGCCACAGCGACGCGCATTACAACCTGGGCGTGTGCTACGCCCAAGGCACTGGTGCAGCGGTCGATTACGAGCAGGCCCTGACCCACTACCGCACCGCCGCTGCTCTGGGCCATGTGCAAGCCCAGTACAACCTGGGCACACTCAGCGCCAATGGTTTCGGTGTGGCGCAAGACTACGCCGAAGCCTTGCAGTGGTACCAGCTTGCCGCCGACCGGGGACTGGCCATGGCGCAGTTCCAACTCGGCGCCATGCACCAGGCAGGCCAAGGGGTGGCACAAAACAGCGGCCAGGCCCGCCACCACTTCCACAGCGCTGCCGCCCTGGGCCTGGCCCAAGCCCAATGCAACCTGGGCCTGATGTACAGCCTGGGGCAAGACGTTTCCCAAGATTTCACCCTGGCACGCCAGTGGTACCAACTCGCAGCCGATCAGGGTGACGCGCTGGCCCAGTTCAACCTGGGCGTCTTGCACCTGCAGGGCCAAGGCGGCGCAGCCGACGCGGCGCGCGCCTACGACTGGTTTTTGTTGTCCGCCCAACAAGGCAATGCACAGGCGCAGTTCAATGTCGGCATGGCGCTGGCGCTAGGTCACGGATGTGCGCGCCAGCATGGCAAGGCGCTGGAGTGGCTGCACAGCGCGGCCGACCAAGGCCACAGCGATGCTTTGTTTAATTTGGGCTGCCTGCTGGACCCCGGTTTGGCCGGCCCGGGCCCCGGCAACCCCGTGGCCCTGGCGCCGGACCCCGCACCCTTGCAACGCCAGGCTTTGTTTTATTACCAAGCCAGTGCCGACTTGGGCAACACGCAGGCGCAGCACAACATCGGCGTGTTGTACGCCCTGGGCCAGGCAGTCCCTCAGGACTTGGCTGCCGCCCTGGCGCACTACCAGCAGGCTGCGCAAGCAGGAGACGCGGCTTCCCAGTTTGCGGCAGCCGTGCTGATGGACGAAGGCGATGGTGTAGCAAGCCAACCCGACCAGGTGGTGCAGCTCTTGGAGCAAGCCGCCGCCCAGGGGCACGCTGCGGCGCAGCACCGGCTCGATGCCCTGCAGTTTGATGGCGTGGCGTCCCGCCCCGACTACTCCAAACTCGCCGCCCGCTACAAAAGTGCGTCCGCTCAGGGTGACGCCAGCGCCGCATTCAACCTGGGCCTGCTGCTTGCCCGGGGCTTGGGCGTGCCAGCCGACACAGCGCAAGCAGCCTATTGGTATGGCCAGGCGGCGCAAGCCGGTATACCCGCAGCCCTGAACAACCTCGCCGTGCTCGAACTCCAGGCCTGGCGCAGCCACTCTGATGCTGCAAGCGGACCTGCCTCGCAGCGCGCGCTGGCGGCACAGCAGGCCCTGCAAAACCTCGAGACTGCGGCCGCTGCCCAGCAGACCGATGCCTTGTTTAACCTGGGCGTGGTTTGCGCCCAAGGCGTGTTCCGCAGCCCCGACATGGCGCAGGCCCGCCACTACTTCGACGCCGCTGCAGCGCTGGGACACGGCCCTGCCCAATTCAACCTGGCCGTCCTGCTGGTCCGGGGCGAGGGGTGCCAAAGCGACCCGGCGCGTGCTTTAGAGCTGCTGCACCAGGCGGCCCAGGCGGACGACGCTGCTGCGCTGTACACGCTGGGACGCATGCATGTGCTGGGCGAAGGCCTTGCGCCCGACGCTGCCCAGGGCCTGCGCTATTACGAACAAGCCGCCGCCTTGGGCGATGGCGCTGCGCAGTTCAACCTGGGCTTTATGTATGCCAACGCGCAGGGCACCAAACAAAACTACCCGCTGGCCTTGCGCTGGTACCAGGCCGCAGCCGGCCAGGCACCGGCTCTGGCGCTGGCGCCCCCGGTCGCAGCGCCCGCGCCGCCGGCCGCCCCAGCGGCCTTGCTGAAGCAGGCGGCCTGAGCCATGAAAGGCGGCTTGCGAATGGCATTCAAGATATTGCGGCATGTGCCGATTCCCTGTAGGACTATCTCAAAGGATGCTTCTATGAATCCCCTGCTCCCCCTGACCGTCTGCTTGCTGGCAACCCTGCTCAGCGCATGCCAGTCACTGCCCGCACTGGCGGCGGGCCCTGCGCCTGTGGCCGAAGTGCCTGCCAGCATGATTCCGCTGGTGGAAAAGCGCGAGTCGCTTACCGCCACAGGTTACGCCGTCATCAGCGTACAAAACCACCGCACTCCGGCCCAGCAGCGCCTGCTGGCCATCCGCGCGGCCAAGCTGGACGCCTACCGTTCGCTGACCGAGCAGGTGTACGGCCTGCGCATGGACGCAACCGCCACGGTGGCCGATATGGTGGTGCAAAACGACACTTTCCGCAGCCGGGTAGAGGGCGTGATTTACGGCGCCACACTGGTCAGCATCACGCCCTCGGGCGATGACACCTACGAAACCACGCTTTCACTGGACAAGGCCACGGTCCAAGACCTGCGCATGCTGTACCTGGGCCAGCTCACGGCCAAGGCCAAATAAAGAGACTGCCTTGGCCAACCGGACCCTGTGCCTCAAAGCCCGCATGCGCAGCGCCCTGCTGACCGGTGCGGTACTGGCGTGCGCTTGGGCTGCTGCAGCCCGGGCCGAAACCGCGCCCACGCCTGAAGAGCGCCTGACCGCCATCCGCCAAGGCCTGGTGCAAGCCGCCCTCGAAGGCCCAACCCAGGTCACGGCCACCCAATGGATAGACGCCCAGGGCGCGCTGCGCGAAAGCAGCTCGTTTCGCAGCGGCATGCAGGTGCGCGGCGTACGCGTCATCGGCTACGACACCGACGCGCAAGGCGATGTCAAGGCAAAAATCGATTGGCAAACGCTCAAGCCTACCGGCGCCCCGCCGCCCGCCAGCATAAAAACCGCCACACCGATCTGTAAACCCGTTGCCACGGGACATTTGCAGCATGTGGTGGCCTGGTCCTTGTCCAACCCCTTACCCTGGAATATCGACGACGTGCCCGTCATCGACGCCTTGCAAGCCACCCTAGAGGCCCAATGGCAGCAGGCCAGCGCCCAGTCCGCCCTGTGGCGCTGGACCGCCCGCACAGGCCAGGAAGACCGAACCGCCTACCAACAGGCCTTGCTGGGCAGCGCAGCCGATGACGCGCCCTGGCAGCTCACCGTGCAGGTCACACCTGCCCGCAAATTGCCGCCCGAGCCAGGCGCCGATGCAGCCGCGCCACCGCACAAACTGGTCTTGGCGCGCATGCTCGATGAGCCCCTCTTGCAAGTCCAGGTGCAGCTGCGCATGACACTGAGCGCGCGCAACGAAAGCCGACCGGTGATTCAATCCACCGTCACCCTGGGGCTGCAGGCCACAGCCGACAACTGGGCGCTGCCGCAGCTCAAAGATGCCTCGCGCCAACTGCTTGAGCAACAGGTGCGCAAGTGGAGCCAGGAAATGCAGGCCGTATTGAATTGCCGCGCCGTCACTGCCGAAGTGACGCAAGCCAACGGCGCCCTACTGCGCATCAATGCCGGATCGGTCGCCGGCGTGCGCGTGGGCGACGAATGGTTCTTGGCCGACGGACAAAGCTTTCCCCAGCGCATTCTGGAACGCGGCATACCGTCGCAAACCGTTTTGGCCAAGGTGCAGTTCGTAGGCCCCTATGATGCCCAGCTGCTGGCGGTAGCGGGCCCCGGGCCCAGCGTCCAGCGCCGCTGGAGCGCCTGGTCCGCACAAGACGTGCGTTAAGCACCCTGCAGGAAATCACCACCATGACCGCCCTCCTCCGTTTCGCCCTCAGCACCCTGGCAGCGTGCATGGTGGGCTTGGGGTCGCAGGCCCTGGCCGAAACTACCGCAGCACCAGCCAGCGTGCATACCCCGCCCGCCGCTGCTAACAGCTACAAACCCAAGGCGTCGGAGTCGCTTGACCAGGTGATTGCCAAAACCCTGCCCGGCAGCCCGCTCAAAATCGAGCTGCTGCGCCAAGCCTTTGTGGCACAAAACCCCCAAGCCATCATCGCGGGCAAGGTACCCAAGCTGCGCAAAGGCGCAACCCTGGTCGTACCTGACCACGACCAGCTTATTCAACGCACACTGGGGCTGCTGGTACCCGCCAACGAACCTACTCAACCCTTGGTTAGTGCGCGCTCCTCCACTTTTGAAGAGCGCAAACGCTGGGTGCAGTACCCGTGATTGCCGTCACCGAGAGCACTGCGCCGCTGCGGCCCAGTCCGCTCTTCGTGCAAGGCCAGGCCTCGGTTCCACTGGTAGAAGCCATCACAGCGCGGGTACTCGACCTCAAAGACGGTCAAACCGTGCAGGCCACTGTGCAGTCACAGGGCGAACAAATGGCCTTGATGCTCAAGGGTCGGCAAATCGGTGTGCCGCGCAATGCCGGCTGGGAAGTCGGCCAACGCCTGAACTTTCAGGTGCAGACCCTAGCCGACGGCAGCGTGCTGCTGCAACTCGTTCCAGCGCCGTTTAAATCCAGCGCCAACCTGCTGGCCAGCCCCATTGCGCCGCCTACCGTGCTTGCCGGCGAGGCGAGCCCGCCGGCTGCGGGCGCGGCGCCGGCGGCTGCGGCACCCGCAGTCACCGCCTTGGTCCCTCTGGACGCAGCCAGCCAGGCCTATGCCACCGGTGCTCTGTGGGCGCCATTTGCCGGGTTTTCGGGCACATTTTCCCGCCTGGGAAGCCTGCTCTACCGCAAACCCGGCCAGCCCGACGTACGCGCGCTTTTCACACCGGGCAGCTTGGACGCCTTGCTGGCCAAGGCCGATGCCAAACCCGAAATTCAAGCCCAGTGGCAGGCCATGCGACTGAGCACCGAGCGCATTTCTCCCGATGCGATTCGCATGGCCGTGCTGGCAGCCATGGGTTCCGAGACCAGCCTGAACCGGGTACGCAACCCCTCGCCCCTGGACCCGAAGCAAATGCTCCAGCAGATCCTGAAGTCGCTCACCGAGGTGTCGGAGGAGGACAGCGCAGACGTCCAGCAGGTCAAACGCGCACTGGGCGACCTCGACGCTGCCCAGCTCAGCGCCGTGCAGGCGCAGGGAAATGCGGCCCTGGCGATGGCAGTGGTCTTGCCGTTTGTGAACCACGAGCCCGTCGAACTGGTGTTTGAGCGCCCGGCACGCGAGAGTGATCAGGAGTCGGTTTTTACCGTCAGCGCCCACTCCAACAGCCAGGACTACGGCGAGCTGTGGCTCAAAGCCGACCTGCACGCCAACGAGCAGGTCGACCTGTCCATGTGGGCGGTACGCGCATCGGTGCTGGAACTTGCGCGCACGGGCGCCGATCAGTTACGGCAAAACCTGCAAGATGCCGGCTTGTCGATGCGCTCGTTCCAGGCCATTGCCGGCCCGCGCCCCAACGACCCCAGTCCCGTGAAGCCCTTGGCGCGACCCGGTGAAGTGCTGGACTTTCGGGTATGAGCGTGCGCCGCCAAGCCATTGCCCTGGAGTACGGCACCCATACCGCACCCCTGGTCACTGCCAAAGCCGAAGACGAACTGGCGCTGGAGATGATCGCCCAGGCCAAACTCCACGGCGTCTACATCACCCAAGACCCGGTGCTGCTGGGCCTGCTCAGCCGCTTGGACGTAGACGAGGAAATACCGCCGGAGCTCTATACCGCCGTATCCGTCATTTTGTCGTGGGTGTACTGGCTCAAGGGCATGCGCCCCGGGGACGAGAAAAACGTCCCAAGCAACGAAGAGGCGGAGCACGCTTAAGCGTCGCTATAGCCCGATTTGCGCGAAAACCGCGAGATGTGGCCCAAACGGTCATAAACCTCGACCGAACTGGCAGGATCTGGAAAGCGCAGACTCTCCAGGGTTCCGCGAATGGCTTCGAGCTTGCGGTCCATCAATACCGAATTGCGCCGGTGCAAATCGCGACACACCAGCATGAGATCTCGAAAATCCTGCCACTGCGGCAGGGTTTGAACTTCATTGGCAGGGGGAGCTAGGCGCGTGATTTCGGCCAATAACTCGTTTTTAAGAGGTTGCAGCTGCTCGAACTGGTCGAGCTCCTGGCTGCGCAAGGCAACAAACTCTTGCTCCAGCATGTGCGACAGCTGGGTGGCTAGCTCCTTGGCGGATTGGACAGGGTCGCTCAAAAGGGCTCTCAAGCGGTGTGCAATATCAATTGCTGATCAGTTGCTCAAGGGCCACAAAGCTCTCGGCAATACGGCGCGGGTTGAGCGGGTAGTGGCCGGATTCAATGGCTTTTTTGATCGAATCGACTTTCGTACGGTCAAAGTCGGGCTCCTGCTTCAATCGGTCGTTGATGGCTTTAAAACCAGCTACTTCTGCGCCTTTGGCCGCAGCCGCCGCTTTGCTGACAGCCACATCGGTTTCTAAGGGCGCAGCTCCACCGACCGATGAAGCGGCCAGCGACTCCAGTTTGGATGCCTGGTCTAGTGCCTTACGCAGCGGGCTATCAGCCGGCGCCTGGCGCGAATACGGATTGATGGCGTTGGTCATTGGGAACTCACTTTGGTAACTAGGGTCACGTTTTAAGATTTACTATCCCTTGAATCGGTAGCTGCAAAAATAACTTGAGGCCTTTTTCAGACTTTTTTCAGACTTTTTTCAGGTTTTCTTACAAACCGCGCGCGGCGTTCGGTCCGGTGACCACGCCACTAAGGATTCGACCCGAGTCGGGATTTTTTAAGCGCACTTGTTCACCCATTCGTCCGTCTTGCAGCGCCTCAACCCGCGCCGTGATGCTAAAGCCGCCGCCCTGGGTCACAGTTAGCATAACAGCCTGGCCTTGTTTAACCAGTACCGCTCGGCGCACATCGTGGCTGCGCAAGGGCACGCCCGCCGGTATGTCGCGCACCATTTCTCCGTTTTCCACGTCTTTGACCGACGAGACGGCTTGCGGGTCGACCCCCTGGCCTCCAACCTCCACCTCTTGAACCATCTCGGCCAGCACCAGGCTGCCTGCGCGCAACAACTGGCTGGACACCACCACCTTACGCGGCCCCGATGGAGCCGCCGCGCCAGCCTTGACACCGGTGCCCGAACCGGGCGCCGAACTGGCCGCCGTGGGACTGTTGGATGCCGGTGGCAGGCCCGGCGCCACCCCTGGCTTGAGCACCACCCGCATGTACAACTGCCACGCAGGATTACCCAGACAGCGCACGCGCACGGTCTCGCGTGAGGCGAAGGGAGAATCCATCACCAGCGCGCGGTCGCAGGTTTGCAACTGGACCCGCCCGTCCATGGGTGCAAAGGTGAACTGGTTGGGGGTGAGCTGCTGGGTTTGCTGCACCCACTGACCCACCTCGGTCCATAGCCTGTCGCCCCCAACGGGCACTTGCGCCGGCACGCCAGCAACCATCAGCAGCAAGCAGCCCAGCGCCCGGCCTAGTAGCGCGCGCGCAGCTACCGTACGCTTGGAGACAGCGCCCAGTACTTGCGGATGGCACAGCAATTGCATGAAAGGCTGGTGTGTTGGAAAAATGACAGTTTGCAGGACTCCGTACATCGGTGCAAGAACAGTGCCCACTGGAGAACTCGATTGGCTTTGTCAAACGCCCTGTGCTTGGTGGCGAACCTTATTGAACCTCTAACCGACCTTAACACCTATGTGGAGCCATGAAAACAGCATCAGCAGCGTAGCCACCCCGGTCGCCGCGGGGCGGCTCAGCAGCGCGACCACAACGCCCGGCAGCGCCAATCCGGCTGCATTTGCCAAGGCCCTGCAACAGGCGCAGAGCCCTGCGCCCACGACAGCCCCGGCACTAACGGCGATGCACACCATCGAAAGCGGCAACACCCTGATCGGCGTGGTACGCCAACACGCCGGGATGCACGGTATCCATCTCAGCGGCTCGCAGGAAATGCGTCTGGCCCGGCAAGTCGCCAGCGCCAACCGCATTGAAAACCCCGACTTGGTCTACGTAGGTCAAAAAATCGATCTCTCCGGCGTGGGCCGCGAGCTGCAGGCACTGCGAAGCGGTGCCGGGCGTGGAGCCGACAACAGCCTATCGAGAAACCTGGCTGCATCCGCGGCCCCCAGCGCGCCGGTACTGGCGCGCAAGCTGGGCGCAGCGCCAGCCAACACAGTGCAAACCGTAGCGCCTTTGGCCAGCGCACAAGCGCCACTGCTGGCCAGTGGTGCGGCGCACCCGGTGCTACAAAAAACTCTGGACCGGGCGGTGGCCAAAGGCTTTATCCCACCGGCAGAAAAATCGGCCGTGTACGACAAGATCTTGCAAATGGCGGGCAACCACCGTTTTTCACCGGACGACTTTGCCCGCATGACGCTGATGGAGAGCGACGGTATGAACCCGCGCGCGAGCAACCAGCGCTGCCACGGCATCATCCAGTTTTGCGATGGCCCGGCGCGGGGCGCCGCATCGGCCGGGTACGCGGCCAACCCCAGAGCCATTTTGGACCTGAGCGTGCACAAGCAGCTCAGCCTGGTGGACAAGTACTTTGACGATGTCGGCCTGAAAAACCAGGGCCCTGCCGGACTGGAAGACTTGTACTTGTCGGTGCTTAACCCCGCCTCGCGTGCCGAAAGCAAAAGCAATGCACCCCTGAACATCCAGGGCCAGCAAGCCCGGGCGCTGCACGTCGGCCGCGACGGCACCGGGCCCATCACCCGCCAGTCAATTCGCCAGGGCCTGCTGCAAAACGCGGCCGATCGCCTGGGCCAGATGCTACCCAATTCGCTGCGCGTACAGGCGCAACGCGCACAACAGTATGTTGAAAACAAGCTGCCTTAGATGGCCCGCGCTTGTAGGCACTTGGCCAAGGAACGGGTGGCGGCAAACCCTTGCCACAAGGCGTGGCATGCAATTTGCTGTAAGCCTTGGGACACAGTGGTCTGCCACTGGCAGTGTCGGCAATCCGGCAGAGATTCCTAACGCAACGGAGAACACAGCATGAACAGTATTGACAATGCTTTTAGCCTTCACGAGAAGGCCTTGGGCGTGCGTAGCCAGCGCATGGAAATACTGTCTCGCAATATTGCCAATGCGGACACGCCCAACTTCAAAGCACAAGACATTGACTTTAAGCAGGTGCTGCGCGACACCCAGGACACCGCCATGCGGACCACCGATGCGGTGCACATTCCTTTTGGTGACATTGCCTCGGGCAGCGGCCTGAAGTACCGCACGCCGTTTAACGTGGCCTTTGACGGCAACACGGTTGAGCTGCCGGTAGAGCAGGCCAAGTTCGGCCAGTACGCAGCTGAATACCAAACGACCTTGAGCATTTTGGAGAGCCGCATCAGCGGCATCCGAAAAGCCCTGCGCGGAGACTAAACCATGGCACTGGACAACATTTTTGGCATTGCAGGCTCTGCGCTCAACGCGCAAACCGTGCGCATGAACACCACGGCGTCCAACCTGGCCAATGCCGGTTCGGTGGCCAGCACCGACAAAGATGCGTTTCGCGCCAAGCGCACCACCTTCAAAACCATCATGGAGCAGCAAGTGGGCTCCAACGACACCAACAACAAAGGCGGCGTTAAGGTCTCCGCCATCACCGACGATCCAAAAACCATTTCGCGCATGTCCGACCCGGGTAACCCGTCGGCCGACAAAGACGGGTATGTGTATTTGTCTAACGTAAGTGAAATGTCCGAGATGGTCGAAATGATGGCCGCCGCACGCTCTTACCAAAACAACGTTGAAGTCGTAAACACCGCACGCCAACTGATGATGCGCACGCTTGACATCATCAAGAGCTGATTAAACCCAAACCAAAACATCATGGCCAACCTCAACCTCCTGTCGAGTTCCAACGCGTCGAGCAACAGCGCTTGGGCGTCTGCCGTGCCCACCGGCATCCGCACCACCGCCCAGGACACCCAAGCCAAGCTCAACTCGGCAACCGGCCAATCGTCCATGGGCCAAAAAGACTTTTTGACGCTCTTTACTACCCAGTTGAAAAACCAGGATCCGCTCGATCCGGTAAAGAACGAGGCCTTTGTGGCACAGCTGGCGCAGTTCTCGCAGCTCGAAGCGACCACCAACATGTCGACATCGCTGTCCACTTTTGTCGAAAGCATGTCCTCCAACCAAATCACCAGCACCGCCAACCTCATTGGCGGCAAGGTGGCGGTGCCCGATGGCCCCGCGCAACTGGCCGGTGGTGTGCCAGTCAAAGGCGTTGTCAACCTCCCCACGGGTGCAGACGGCGTGAAATTTATGGTGTACGACACCAAAGGTATTCTGGTCAAAACCCAAATTTTGGGTGCCCAGACCGCAGGCGATATGACCTGGTCCTGGGACGGCACCGATGAGGCAAATAACGCGCTGCCCGACGGAACCTATCGCTTTGCCGCTGCAGCAGTGAGCCAGGGCAAAGTGGTGACCCCTTCTGTCAGCACCATGGCCAAGGTCATTGGTGTGAGCCAACAAGCCGACAAAACCATGCTGCTCCAGATTGAAGGCGGCAAGACGGTCAAGCTGGCCGACGTCAAACGCATCGACGGCTAAGCGCCGCCCACCCCTTTTTTTCCACAAAACCCCTTACCTAGCCCCCGGAGAAACAAACCATGTCTTTCTATACCTCGCTAACCGGCCTGAACGCTGCTACTGCCATGTTGGGCGTGACAGCCAACAACATCTCCAACGTGGGTACCACCGGATTTAAGCGCTCGCGTGCTGACTTCGGCGATATTTTCGCCACCTCGCCCTTGCAAAAAGCCTCATCCACCGTCGGTCAGGGCGTGTCCTTGAAACAGGTGAGCCAGGAATTTAGCCAAGGCAATATTTCGTTCTCGTCCAACGCCTTGGACTTGGCCATTACCGGCGACGGCTTTTTTCCGCTGCGCTCAGCAGACGGCCTGACCGACACCTACACCCGCAACGGATCGTTCTCCTTGAACGAGCAGTTCAACGTGGTCAACTCCGCAGGCCAGCGCTTGATGGCAGCGACGGTTGACTCGACCGGTAGCGCCAACGTGAATGACCGCGTGGTACTGACCATCCCGCAAAAAACCTCGGGCGAAGCCAAACAAACTTCGGCCGTGTCCTTGGGCCTGAACTTCCCGGCTGACGCCGCCGTCATCACCGAAACCTTTAGCCGTACCAACCCCTCAAGCTTTAACAAGTCTACCGCGTTTACCGTGTATGACAATGGCGGCAACGGCTACCTGGCCACCATTTACTACGTCAAAACCCAAAACGCGAACCAGACCAGCCCTTACAACAAGTGGCAAACGCACGTGTTTGTGGGTGAAGACCAGGTGTCTGCCGCCTTGGCCCAGTCGACCGACATCAACGGCGACCTGCAGTACGTGAACCAGTACGGCCAGATCAAGTCGTACAAAGACGTCAAAGACGAGCTGACCACCGCCAAGACCCAGCTGATTTCGCTCGATGAACTGACCGACAAGCGCACGTCCACCCCGGCGGGCATTACCGGCCTGAGCTCGACCGTTGACCTGTCCGGTGGCACCAACACCTTTGCCGGCTTGAGCGACAAGGCCATCGATCTGAGCAATCTTTTTTCGGTCAATGTGGACGGCTCCACCTCCCCGGTGATGGTTGATTTGAGCTACATGAAGAACTCAAAAACAGTCCTGACCGGCGCCGCACTGGCAAATGAAGCGACCAAGTTTCTGAACCGCAAGTTCGGCGATGAGACCAGCTTTAACTTCACCGTCGGCGACCCGTCGGACAAGGTCTTTACGCTCACCGACTCGCGTGTACTTAACGGCGGGACAGCGGTCAAGGCCGAGATCAAGCTCTCGGGCTTTTCCGACCCGAGCAATGTGTCGATTGAAGAACTCACCCAAATCATGCAGACCCAAGTCGACAACTCGGTGCTCGCCGGCCATGCACGCCAGTCGGTGTCGATCTCCGGAACGGCCACTGGCCCCGTCACTTTCATGGGCGTCGAAATTGCCGGTTCGGCAGCCGACGATACGGTGGTCAAAACCATCAACAACATTGTCAACGACTCGGCTGCCATACTCTTGCTCAATCCGGGCCTGGAGAGCATAGAGGCCGGTGCCGACGGCACCTCGGTGGTTTTGACCTACCACCAATACCCCAAGCAGTCCGTGCTGCTAACGGGCCCGGCCACCGGTGCAACCACTTTCATGGGTGTTGCCATTGCCAACACGGCCATAGACGACACCGCAAGCCAAGTGGCCAACAAAATCGTCGCCAACAAGGCCGCCATTTTGGCCTACACCGACACCACACCCAACGCCACCAGTCTGGGTATTAGGGACATCCAGATTGACCCCAGCAATTCCAGCAACCTGATTTTGGTCTACGACCAAAGTGAGTCGGTGCGAAGCTCCATCGCACCCGAGGCCAGCGGAATTGAGTGTGCCGCATCCGAGATCATCAACCAAATCAATGAGGGCTTGACCACTACGGCCGGCGTTTCGCCCACAGCACTATCCACGTCGACCATTGCCGGCGTCACCTTTGGCGCCAGCGCCGAACTTAGCGCCGGTTTGGCGGAGTCACCCATCACGGTCACCTACGACTACAACACCCAAAGCTTCAAGTTTGTCGACAGCACCAACGCCGGCGCCAACACCTTAACCCTGGCCTCCGGCACCTCGCCCAACACCTTGTTGGGGCTGGGCACTCTGCCAGTGACACTAGACAACGATGGCTTGTCGGGCGTCAAGATGCTGCCCAACAACAAAAATCCGCTGCGCGCAGTGACCGACCAACGCTACGGTATCCAGGTCAGCTATGACGCGGTTAACAAGTCGTTTAGCGTCACCTCGGGCACCACGGGTGACACATCGGCCATTTCCATTACGGTCCCCGTGGGTTCGTCCGCGCCGTCTTTGTTTGGTTTTGCCGAAAGCAAGTTGACCGGCGGCACCACAGGAACTGCCATTCCGTACGCGGTGACCAAGTCGTCCGTGGCCACGCGGGGCATTATCTCGGACCCGGCTGTTGCGGTGGGCAAGCCGCCTACCGTGAACGTGGGCAACAACTTTGTGGTGGACGCGACCAACAACAAGTTTGTCGTCACGGTAGACGGCATCAAGGGAAACGTCATCGTGCCGCCTAGCACCACCTACTCCTTAGAAAGCTTTATGCGGGAGTTGCAAAAAGGCATTAATTCGCTGGCTGAACGCAAGAGCGTCGACGGTGTGATGGAGGATTCACCCACGACGGTCAACGGGGTCAAGGTGAGTTACGACTACTTCAACAACAACTTTGTCTTCACCACGGGCACCACCGGTTCAGACTCGTTTATCAAGATCTCAGGCAGCAGCAACTGGGGCCTGGACCAGGTGGAAGCCGGGCGTGGCAGCACCTCCACGTGGATCAAACCCAGCCAGCACAAGGACGTGGTCAACGGCGCCCTGCAACCCAAGTACATCGACAAAGACGGCAACGAGACCACCAACGGCGACGGCTTTGCGGGCCTGCCCGCCTGGTCGCCCATCTTCTTGGACAAAGGTGAACTCACCTTCAACACAGCCGGTAAGCTGGTTTCACCCATTCAGGGAACGCAGTTGGAAACGGTGTACCTCGCAGGTGGTAAGGGCGCTTTGACCATTAATGTGGACTACGCAGCGTCGACCCAGTACACCTCGCCGTTTGCCGTGTTGTCGCAGTCGCAAGACGGCGCGCCCGAAGGCTCTTTGGTGGGTGTGACGATTGGTAACGATGGTCTGGTGAGCGCATCTTTCTCAAACGGTACCCAAAAGTCGCTGGCCAAGATTTTGCTGACCAACTTCTCCAGCCCCTCTGGTCTGCGCCAAATTGGTGACTCCAGCTTCTTGGCCTCGGCCTCGTCGGGCAAACCCATTTTGGGCAGCGCCGGTAGCGCCGGCTTTGGAACCCTGCGCGCCGGTGCCACCGAGCGGGCAAACGTCGACTTGACCCAGGAGCTGGTGGACTTGATTACCGCCCAGCGTAACTTCCAAGCCAACGCCAAAGCCATTGAAACCAGCTCGACGATGACCTCGGCCATCATCAACCTGCGCTCATAAGCAAGGTCAACTTTCCCCCCAGGAGCCTGAGCCATGGACCGCCTAGCCTTTAACGCCGCCGTGGCGATCAACGAGCAAACCATTGGGCGGCAGATGTCGGTCAATGAGCTGGCCAACGCCACGACCACCGGCTTTAAGCGCAGCTTTGAGTCGGCCCTGCGCAGTATCGCGGTAGAAGGATCGGGCCTTAAAACCCGGTTCCAACCGCAAACCTTTTCCCAGGACTACATCAGCATGAAACCCGGTCCGGTGATTGCCACCGGAAACGACCTGGACGTGGCGCTGGGCGGCAGCACCGTGATGGGCGTGACGGCACCCGACGGCAAGCTGGCCTTCACGCGGCGCGGCGACCTGCGCGTCAATGCCAACGGCGTATTGGAAAACGGCTCTGGCCACCTGGTGCGCGGCCAAGGTGGCGGCGCCATCACCATCCCAACCGGTGTGCGGGTCACGATCCGGTCTGACGGCTCGGTGTTTGGCGCCGACCCGGCACAACCGCCCAACACGCCCTCGCTGCTGATTGGCAACCTGATGCTGCGCGACGCTGTCCAAACCCCGCTGCAACGCCGCGAAGACGGACTGTTTCAGGTGGTGGGCGCTGAGTTTGGCGCGGACATTACCGCAACCGGCGGCAAGCCGCAGTTAACCCCTGGCGCTTTAGAAGGCAGCAATGTGAACGCCCTGTCGGTCATGGTCAAGCTCATGGACCAGAGCCGCTCGTTTGAGCAGCAAGTCAACATGATTAAAGAAAGCAAGACATGTGACGAATCTGGTGCAACGATGATGAAAGCCAGCTGACGGATTTTCGGGCACGGACTTTGCGTGTAGGGCCATAACTTAACAATCCAAGGAGCTGACGATGGACGCATCAATGTGGGTGGCCAAAACAGGCCTCGACGCGCAGCAAACGCGCATGAACGTGATCTCCAATAACCTGGCCAACGTGAACACCACGGGCTTTAAGCGCGACCGCGCGGTTTTTGAAGACCTGCTTTACCAAAACGTGCGCCAAGCCGGCGGCCAGACGGGTGCAGGCACCCAAGCCCCTACCGGCCTGATGCTGGGAACCGGTGTGCGCATAGTCGCCACCGAGAAACTGCATTCCCAGGGCAATATGGTTAACAGCCAAAACCCACTGGACATGGCCATTGCCGGTGAAGGGCATTTTCAGATTCTGCAAGCCGACGGCACCACGGCCTACACGCGTGACGGCAACTTCAAAGTGTCGGCAACCGGACAGCTCGTCACTTCCAATGGAGCGCCGCTGCAGCCCCCAATCACCATCCCCAACACGGCCGCCAGCGTAACCATCGGACGCGATGGAACCGTGTCGGTCGAATTGCAAGGCGGTGCCGGCCAGCAGGTGCTGGGCCAAATCCAACTCGCCCGCTTTTTAAACCCGGCTGGTCTGCAATCCGCAGGTCAAAACCTGATGCTGCAAACCCCCGCCAGCGGCGTGCCGCAAATCATCGCCCCGGGTACTGCCGGTGCGGGAACCTTGATGCAAGGCACGCTCGAAGCGTCCAACGTGAACGTGGTGGAAGAAATGGTCAACATGATCGAAACCCAACGCGCCTATGAGATCAACTCCAAGGCGATCTCCGCCGTGGACGGCATGCTCAAGTACATCAACCAAAACATGTAAGCAGGCACGGCAATGAAAACCCTGTTGACCGCCACCCTGTCCCTAGCTCTGGGCGCTTGCTCTGTGTTGCCGCGCGAGCCGCTGGCACACTCCGAGGGGTTTCGCCCGGTGTACCCCATTGTGCAAACCCAAGCCGCTCCGGTAACCGGTGCCATTTACAGCGGCGTGCAAAGCGAAAGCTTTTTTGGCCGTGGTCGCGCGTTTCAAGTGGGTGATGTGATCACCGTGCTGCTCAATGAATCCACCCAGGCCGGTCGCACCCAAAGCGGTGTGGTTAAGCGCACCTCCAGCAACGACGTGATCCCGCCTGCCATGGGCGGGGGCTTGCTGCCTGCGGCCAATCTGCTGGGCGGCACCATCAAAAACGAAGGCAGCGGCACGGCCGACCAAACGGCCAGCCTGAGCGGCTCGATCGCGGTGTCGGTGATTGACGTCATGGCCAATGGCAACCTGGTCTTGCGCGGCGAAAAACAACTCGCGTTGACCGAGGGCGCAGAAATCATCCAGGTAGCGGGTGTGGTGCGCCCAGACGATATCGCTCCGAACGGCACGGTGCAGTCGCGCCGCCTGGCCAATGCCCAAATTACCTACCGCGGTACCGGCGACATGGCTGCCGCCAGCCGCGCGGGCTGGGCCACCAGCGGCCTGCTCAAACTCTGGCCTTTCTAAGGGCCGCACCGGTGCACTGCATGAAAAAAATTCTCCACACCCTGTCCTTGCTTGGCCTGCTGTGGGTGCTGCCAGTTTCTATGGCACACGCCGACCGTATAAAGGACCTGACCACCATGGCCGCCATGCGCGGCAACCAGCTGATTGGCTACGGCCTGGTCGTGGGCCTGCAAGGCACGGGCGACGGATCGGATCTGTCATTTACCACGCAAAGCATGAAAACCCTGCTCAACCGCATGGGTGTGAGCCAGGAAAACCCGTTGAGCGACTTTGAGGCTGCCACCAGCGGCGGCAAGATCGACCTGAAAAACGTCGCTGCGGTCATGATTACCGCCGACCTGCCCGGCATGTCCAAACCCGGCCAGCGCATTGACATCAACGTCTCGGCCATCGGCAAAGCCACCAATTTGCGCGGCGGCAGCCTGTTGCTTACCAGCTTGCGCGGTGTAGACGGTCAGGTCTATGCCTTGGCCCAGGGCTCGCTTACCGCCACGGGAGTGGACGCCAGCGGTGCGGGCTCCAAGGTTGCCGTCGGTGTGACCACATCGGGCCGCATACCGGGTGGCGCCACGGTGGAACGTGCCGTCAACAACCCCTTTGACAAAACCGACAACGTGCTTTTGAACCTGCGGGACGGTGACTTCACCACCGCATCAAGCATCATCCAAGCTATCAACACCAAGTTTGGCGCGGACGTGGCCACGGCGCTGGACAGCGTATCTATCGTAGTGCGCGCGCCCATGGACACCAGCCAACGCGTGTCCTTCATGAGCATGATTGAAAACCTCGACGTGCAGCCCGGCGAGCCGCCGGCGCGCGTAGTCATCAACGCTCGCACTGGCACTGTGGTCATCAGCCGCAACGTACGGGTTACGGCAGCGGCGGTGACGCACGGCACCATCAGCGTGTCGGTGGCCATGACTAACGAGGTGTCGCAACCCGGCGCTTTCTCTAATGGCAGCACTGCTGCGGTACAAAACGCCGACATCAAAGTCAGCGAACCGAATAAACCCATGTTTCTGTTCCAGCCCGGCGTGGACTTGCGTCAGATTGTTGACGCGGTCAACCAGGTGGGCGCCACGCCCTCGGCGCTGATCGCCATCCTCGAAGCGCTGAAAAGCTCAGGCAGCTTGCGCGCCGAATTGCTGGTGATCTAAGCCCGACCAACGCCCCAGCCACCCAGCACACCGCCATGGACCCGCTCTCCAACGCCCTACCCCCGGCCGCCACCAGCGCAGGCCTGACCGGCTCATACCTGGATTTCGGCGGCTTGGGCAAACTCAAAGGCCAGGCGCGCACGGATGCCAAAGCGGCTACGCGTGAGACCGCGCAGCAGTTCGAAGCCATGTTTTTGCAAATGATGATGAAAACCATGCGCGACGCCATGCCCAAGAGCGACCTGGTTGAGTCCCCTGGCAAAGAAACGTTTGAAGGGATGTTTGACAAAGAAGTCTCCATGGCCATGGCCAAGCGCAACAGCCTGGGCCTGGCCGATATGCTGGTCAAGCACATGCCCGACGGTAACAACGCACCGGTGAGCACCGCCAGTGCACTGAAGGCACGCAGCATGAGCCTGCTTCCCGAGCCTGCCAAAGCCATGCCACTCAATGGAACGCCGCCTGCAGCATTGCCACTGCCGCGCACCGGTGGGCCTATTTCGCTCCAGCAGCGCTTTGCGCCGATGCAAGCCCAAACCCCATCCCAAGCCCCAGTCCATGACGGGAGCACACCGTGAGTGATGTCGCAGGCATAGCAGGCAATGCAGTCATTGCCTACCAAAGTGCCCTCTCCACGGTCAGCAATAACATTGCCAACGTCGCCACCGACGGCTACTCGCGCCAGTCGGTTTCTATGTCAGCCTTGCCGGTTGCCCAGCAGGGTGCCCTATTTTTCGGCACCGGGGTTGCGGTAGAAAACATCCAACGCCAGTACAACGCATTTATCGAGTCCAATCTGCGCGACACCAAGAGCGACCTTGCCAGCCAGGGGCCCATGGTGACTTACGCCAACCGCGTCATTGACGTGATGGGTGGCCAGACCATGGGGTTAAACACCGCCCTGGACCAGTTCTTCGGCGCAGCGCGCGCGCTTTCAGTGGACCCGTCTTCGAGCATTTTGCGCAGCAGTTTTGTGCGCGATGCAGAGGGCGTAGCGCAGCGCTTTGGACAGCTCTCGGGCCAACTCGACCTGATTCAAGACGAGACCAAGAACACCCTGGACAACACGGTGTCACAAATGAACACCTTGACCAAGCAGATCGCCTTGGTCAACGGACAACTGACCAAACAGCGTACCGAGGCGGCCCAGCCGCCCGACCTGTTGGACCAGCGCGACTCGCTGCTGCGCAAGCTGTCGGGCTTTGCACACGTGACTACGTCTTTCAGCATGAACGGCACCGTCACCGTCAGCTTGGGCGCGTCAATTACAAAAGACGTGGTGGTTCAGGCCACCAAGTCGATCGACGTCGCCGTCATTTCCGACGGCACGTCCAGCGGCAAAATTTCGCTCATGCTAGACCCCTATGGCAAACCGTCGGCACTGACCGGGGTCACCAGCGGAACCCTGGCTGGCTTGATGTCGTTTCGCGACCAGGTCTTGGGCAGTACGCGCAGCGCCTTGGACAGCCTGGCGCAGACTTTTGCCAACGAAAGCAACGCCGTCCAGCAGCAGGGCATTGACGGCTACGGCAAGCCCGGCCAGGCACTGTTTGGTTTTGACTCCAGCGCCAGCTCGGTTGCCGGAGGAATCCAGGTCCGCTTGGAAGACCCGATGCTGGTTGCCGCCGCAGCGCAGTTTCGGGTAATTGAGGCCAGCAACAACACCAGTGGCACCAACGCCAGCGTGAGTTTTGACGAAGCGCCGCCGCCGGGCGCCGCTGCCGCAGCCCCTGCGGCTGGGCCAGCGCCCTTACAACAGATGCTGGTCAACAACAGCCACCCCAGCGCTGCACGGACTTTTTATGTCTCAGGCAGCGTGCCTGCGACTCCGGTGGCCAGCATTGCCAACGGCATGCAAGACGTAGCCATCTACCTCGACAACATGCAGCCGGGCCAGCAGCTGCAAATACTCACGCGCGACGGGCGCCAAATACTGGGCCAGTCCATGGCCAATGACAGCACCACGCTGGATGCGGTCATGAACGACTACAACGGTTTTGCGCTTGGTGCGACCTACAGCGATAGGTACTTGAACGCGGCCAAGCAGTCGGTCCAAGTTAGCGGTGCAGCCATCGGCGCACAAAGCTTTTTGGGCGTCGAAATACCCGACTCGATCACCGGCGATAAGGCCAAGGACACCGCGGCACGGGTGGTGGCGGGCAAAGCCAGCATCCTGGCTGGCGATGCGGCCGTGGCTGCAGGCATTACCGACATTGCGCTGGACCCAAACGACAGCACCCGGCTGATCATTAGCTCCAACCCCACGACACCGGCACGCAGCCCATTGCCGTTGACGACCAGTGCGGGCATATCCTTCGGACTGGGCAAGAATCTGAGCTACAAGGGCATGACGGTGTTCTACGGTGCGCAGGCCCAAGTGCCTTTGCAACCGGTGTACGACAGCAACGACAAAGTCTCGGGCTACACCGCATTCCCCGCGGTATTGCAAGGCGACCGCCTGCAGGCGATGTCGGGTGGCATTGCGGCCAATACGCTCACGCTCAACGGCATTGCGCTGGGTGCGCTGAGCGCGCCCGCCGACGGCAGCACGTTACAAGCCGGCGCCGTAGCAGACTGGATCAACACCTTGTCTTCGCAAACCGGTGTGACCGCCAGCGCAAGTAATGAAATCCGCCTGGACCCATCACAACTCAAATACGGCATGCCACTGGTGGTCAACGGCACGGCCATCGACACCTCTGCGGCCACCAGCGCAGCGGGCCTGGTCAACGCCATCAACGCCTCCAGCGACGGCAGCTTTAGTGCCAAGACCACGTCTAACGGTGACTTTGTGCTCACCAATGCCGACGGCAGCGACATCACCCTGTCGGCCACAAGTTCAGCGGTATCCACTGCCACCAACGCGCTGGGCCTGAACTCTGGCACCTACCGCGGCCAGGTGAGCTTGACCCAGCCCTTGACCGATGCCGATGAGGTAACTATTACCAAACCCATTCAACTGGGCATGACGTCCGACGGAACACCGTCCGACTTGGCCCAGCTGGGATTTAGAACCGGCGCCTTCATCAATGGCGCCGTCAAAGACGATTTACTGGTGTTTGTTACGGGTGCGGGCATCGCTTCGGTGTCGGCCAGTTATGCCGGAAGACCGGTGGACGGCAAACAAAGCCTGCGCAACAACCCCATGCAGGTTGAGTTTTTAAGCGATACCCAATACACCATCACTGACACCGGCACGGGCACCCTCCTGGCGCAGCGCACGCTGGTGCCAGGCGTGCTTGATCCGGGCATCAGCTACCAGGGCCTGAACCTGTCATTTACCGCACCACCCAAGTTCGGCGATGTGTTTTCGCTGGACGGCAACCAGGACGGCATTGGCAACAATGACAATATGCTGGCCATGGCGGCGCTGGAAACCAAGGCGGTGGTGGGCAACAAAACGCTGTCCAACGCCTACATCGACCACGTCAACGAAATGGGCAACATTGCCCGGCAAGCAACGATTGCGCAAACCGCCTTGACCGTGGTGCACGACCAAGCGGTTAGCTCGCGCGATGCACTCGCGGGTGTCAGCCTGGACAAAGAGGCCGCCGACCTGATCCGCTACCAACAAGCCTACCAATCCGCCGCTAAGGTGTTGCAGGTAGCCAGCCAGCTGTTTGACAGCATCCTGCAAGTACGTTAACCACCGGGGCGAACCATGCAAATATCCACCAGCCTCTTGTTTGAGCGTGCCAGCACGCAAATGAACTCCGTTCAAAACGACCTGGCTAAATCCCAAGCCCAGATCGCTGCCCGCAAACAAGTGCTCAACCCCAGCGACGCGCCCGACCAGGCCGGTGCCATTGCGCGCCTGAAGTCGGTCATTGCCCGCCAAGACAGCTACACAGCGACATTGGAATCTGTGCAATCCCGGCTGGATAACGAAAGCACCACCTTGGGCAGTGCCAGCGACGTGCTGATCCGCCTGAAGGAGCTTGCCATTCAGGGCAACAGCGGCAGCCAAAGCGACACCAGCCGCCAAGCCATTGCAACCGAAATGAAGGGTCTGCGCAACCAGCTGTTGAGCCTGGCCAACAGCCAAGACACCAGCGGCAATTACATTTTTTCTGGCAGCCGCTCGCGCACCCTGGCGTTTGCAAGCCAAAGTGACGGCTCCGTGGTCTACCAGGGCGACCAAACCCGCACCAGCGTAGCCGTGGGCGAACAACGCACGGTGAATACGAACCGCCCGGGCACCAGTGCATTTGTGCGCGTGGTGCGCGGCACCGACAGCGAAGCGGTAGGCGTGGGCTTTTTCCAATCGATCGATGAACTGGTGGCCGGCGTCTGGACCGAAGGGGTCGGCGAACCCGATAACGAGGCCATTGCACGTGGCATTGGTGAACTGGGCCAATTGCACAAAGGGGTGGTACTCGCCCAAGCCGAAAGCGGAACCGACCTGCGCGTGTCAGAACAGCAAGGCGCAGCACTTGACAGCACCAAGCTCAACCTACAAACCGCCCTCTCCAGCTTGGAAGACCTGGACTACGCCAGCGCGATCACCAAAATGCAGCAGCAGCTCCTGTCGATGGAAGCAGCGCAAGCCAGTTTTGGAAAGATTTCGCAGCTCAGCCTGTTCAACTACATCCGATAAAGCAAGCGCCTCAAGTTTGAGGCTTTGCAGCCGATTTACCCATGACCACAACTTAAGCGCACGGAGCACACCTTGTCCACCACGTCCGTTAGCAACACCAACGTTATCAGCGCCCTGGGCGCCGGCTCGGGTGTGGACGTCAAGGCGCTAGCCCAGGGCCTGGTGGATGCCGAGCGCACACCGCGCAAGGACGTGATTGACAAAAAAATCGCCAAGTCCGAGGCCCGCATTTCAGGCTACGCGGCCGTTGCCAGCTCGCTGGCCACCTTCAAAAGCGCCTTTGAGTCGCTCAACACCAAGACCGACTTCAGCGCCGTCGCTGTAAGCAGCGCACAGACAAACGCGTTTTATATCACCACCACCTCTGCAGCAACCACCGGCAGCCATTCAGTGACCGTAACTGCGCTAGCCACCCCGCAGCGCTCGATCAGCGCCGCCTACACCACCACCACCGATGCGGTCAACTCCAGTACAGCGTTTGACATTACGCTTGACGGCTTGGCCTTTAGCAGCGTGGCGCAAACCGTCTCCATCAGCAGCGCAAACGCCACGCCCACCGGCGTGGTGAGTTGCATCAACGCAGCCAACCTGGGGGTGACCGCTGCGCTGATCGAAACCGACAGTGGCTACCAGATCGTTATCAATGGCGACACCGGCACGGACAACGCATTCTCAATATCGGGTGGCGACCTGAGCTTCACCACCACGGCGCCCACCGACGCCACGCTGACGGTCGACGGCTTGAGCCTGACGCGTGGCACCAACCAGGTGAGCGACGCCATCCCAGGCGTGACGCTCAATTTTTCGAGCGTCACCAGCAGCGCCACCAGCGTGGACCTGGTGCGTGACACCGGCCCGGTAAAAGCCGCCATCGCCGCGCTGGTAACCGCCTACAACGACGTGCACACCGTGCTGACCGAGGCAGCCAGCAAGACATCCAAGGTCTCGGGCTACGGCGCCAGTTTGGTGGGAGACAGCACGGTTCAAAGTCTGCAGAGCCAACTGCGTGGCATTATTTTTGACACATCGGCAACTGCAAGCAACAACATTGCTGCGCTGCGCGATCTGGGCGTGTCCGTCAACATCAAAGGCGAGCTCACGTTGGACACCACCACGCTCGACACCGTATTGGCGTCGAACTACGCCGACGCAGTCACCATGCTCACTGCGGGCATTGACACCGAGTATGTGTCGACCAGCGAGACCGACGCCGACGTTGCCGGCGTGGCCGGCGTGGCCATTAACACGCTAACCACCATGCTCTCGAGCACGGGCACCCTGCTCTCCCAGAGCACGAACGCCACATCGAAGATCAGCGACTACAACGAAGAGCTGGAAAAACTCGAAACCCGCATGGCCGCCCTTCTTATCAATTACACCAGGCAATTCAGTGTCATGGAGTCCATGGTGGGTCAAAGCAACTCTTTGCGCTCCAGCTTGACCGGCACGTTTGACGGAATGATGTCCACGTACACCAACAACTAATGTCGCTTAAGCGGCTCAAGTTTTCCTCGGTGCTGCCGATTCCCCTATTACTGATTGCCCTTCTGCGTGGACCCCCACTGCAGGTGACCGTCAGTTGACGGCAATTTCAATGTCTTAAGAAAGGACGGCAAATATGGGTTCCGATGTTCAAAGTATCAGCAATATGGGTCGCAGCCCTGCACCTATAGGGCCGCCGGTTAGCTCTGGTGGCCAGGTCGCTGCTGCACCGGTGGTGGCAACACCCAAGGTGAGCGCGCCCAAACCAATGGAGACCAATTACGACGCCAACAAGCTGCGCTCAAGCATGCAAGAAGTGCTCAACATGCTCAATGAGCAAGTGAGCTCTGGCAAGCAGGGCCTGGGCTTCTCGTTTGACCAGGTTTCCCAGCGCACGGTCGTGACGGTACGCAACACCCATTCGGGTGAAGTGGTCCGCCAAATACCAAGTGAAGACTTCATGACGCTCTCTCACAAGATCGCCGACATGAAGGGCCTTCTTTACAACAACAAAACCTAGTTTTTTTCTAGTTTTCGTTAAAGAAAATATTTCAGCCGCCGATTCACTTAGTAACAGAAGGTGCAGTTTTACTTTCTGTAGTGACCTAGCAGTAGTTGAATCCCAGTGATGAAATATTCTGTCAGATTGCACCTTTTGGACCATTTTTAAATTTTTAGGAGTTACGCCATGTCAGTTATCAACACCAATGTCAGCTCACTCTTCGCACAGAGCTCGATCAAAGTGAACTCACGCAACATGCAAGACGCCATGAGCACCTTGTCGACCGGCAAGCGCATCAACTCTGCCAAGGACGACGCAGCCGGCGTAGCCATTGCATCGACCATGACGTCAGACATCCGCGGCCTGAACCAGGCTGTGCGCAATGCCAACGACGGTGTCAGCTTGCTGCAAACCGCTGACGGCGCCCTGATCGAAACCACCAACATGCTGCAGCGCATGCGTGAGCTCGCCGTGCAGGCAACTTCCGGCACCTATTCAACAACCCAGCTTAGCTACGCTGACGCTGAGTACCAAGCACTGTCGACGCAAATCGGCAAGATTGCCAGCGAAACCAAGTGGAACGGTATCACGACCAGCGCCGCACAGACCTTTACCATTGGCGCGTCCTCAAGCGGTGCATCCACCGGTGCGATCACGATCACTACCACCACCGCGACCACGCTGGCAGGATTGGGCTTGTCAGGTACATCGGACGTGAAAACTACCGCCACCGGCACTACGGCTGTCGGCCTGTTGGACTCAGCGCTCGACATCGTCAACTCCCAGCGCGCTGCACTAGGCGCCGGTATCAACCAGCTGACCTATGCTGCCGACAACATGGACAATATCTCGACCAATTTGTCTGCGTCACGCAGCCGTATTGAAGATACTGACTATGCCGTCTCCACGACCAAGCTGGCCAAAACCCAGATCATCCAACAAGCCGCCACCGCCATGCTGGCGCAAGCCAACCAACAGCCCCAAAGCGTGTTGGCCTTGCTCAAGTAAGCCAAACGGCAGCGGTGCAAGCCGCTTCGTGAGAAAGCCGCCTTCGGGTGGCTTTTCTTGTTTCAGGCAAGTACACTTGAACTAAACTCGGAGAGCTTCGTTGGAAAATAACACTTCAGTCGCGGGTGTCCATGTCCTGCTGGTCGGTGGGTGTGGCTACATAGGTTCGTATATGTATGGCAAGCTGCGGAAGTCGGGCTTCGAAGTCACCGTAGTTGACCGCGGCGCTCGCGGCAATCCTGGCGCAATCCCCAACGTTATTGATATCGGTTACGACACCCTCGACGAAGCGCTGCTCTCCCGCTTTGACGCAGTGCTGTGGTTCGGCGGTCACTCCAGCGTTGGCCAGTCGGTGAAAGACCCGAAAGGCGCGCTGTCAAATAACTGCCTGGACTTGTTTAATTT
>Ga0164294_10000200_pt1 | contig 57873 bp, 42 predicted proteins | sample GEODES005metaG_FD_111479 | JGI IMG/M metagenome (GOLD analysis project Ga0164294, IMG submission 111479) | Oligotrophic lake water microbial communities from Sparkling Lake, Wisconsin, USA - GEODES005 metaG | ecosystem: Environmental > Aquatic > Freshwater > Lake | place: USA: Sparkling Lake... | reverse complement strand
TTGTAATTCGGGTACATATATCCCGGTCCAACCCATACTTAGTGATGATGCCATCTGTGTTGGATGAATCGATATATCTTATGTAACCGAGTCTTATGATGTTCGTTTTACGACATATGATGACGTTCAATGGATCTGTTGGATTAGGTTTTACACATCTACTAGTGACGTTTTCTATGATACTTGAAATTGACAGAGTCCCTTTTAATTTGCCGATTTGAAGTTTTTGAAACGTATCACCGTTGATGATATTCGGTTTTTGAAGGTTGAGTACATCAGTAGGTGGTAAATTTGCGGTGTTCAAATCGGTTAAAAACTTAAGCAGTTTAGTCACTTGTTCTGGGTGGGATTGGGCATTACATGATATATCAACATTCGTAATATTCGAAAGACAACCGATAATTTGTGGTATGAGTGTAGTTGTGTTATTATGTTCACTTAAAATACTATTTTCAGTCGTACTTATACTTGTTGATGAAATACCGGATAATTTTTTTATGTATTCTAGTTTTTTTGCGTCAGTGGGTTTACAAACCCAGCATTCGATGATACTATTGATTATGCTGCTGACATCAGTAGAACCCGGGGTTTTCAATCTGTATTTAATTATATTGACGACTAAATTTTCATCCAACCCAGTTACAGTTTCGTAATAGATTGTAGTATTGGGAGTCCATACTTTTTTGATAAATTCAATACTATTTAATATAATGACGTCTGCCGAAGTACATATAGTTTTTATATCAAAAGATTCACCGAGACAATTAGTAATATGGGTTGTGAAATCTCGTTTTGGCTGATCCGACAAATTCGTCAATTCACCTTTAATTGTGTTGTTTAATTCAACTATATTGGTATTATTGTTAATAAACTGCAAATATTTAAGTTTTTCTGTATCGGGGGTACTATCATGACAAATATAACACTTAACAAACTCTTTGATCAAATTGTTAAATTGAGTGGTGTCTTTTAGTTTTAAAACAATTATATCATTTTTGATGGTTTCAGGATCATAAAATGTATCGGATGAGAGTTGTATTCGTTTGATGAATTCGATAAGGGAGAGTATTTTGTTCTTATCAGATGGACAACTTACAGTTTGGGGTGTACTAATGCAATTGCTGGCAGTTATTATTTCGTTCTTTAATGTTGTTTTTTCGTTTGGGGAAAGTTTATCAATCGCTTCGGTGATTTTGGGATCTAGACCGGTGATCTGGTTGGGACTTGGGGTGTTGATGGAGTTATGAATGTATTGCAAATATTTAAGTTTGATGTCGTTGGTTGATAACTTGCAAATTTCGTCTTTGATGTTGATTGGTAGTGGGGTTGGGGGTGGTTTTGCACATTCTTTTAGTTTATCAATTATGCTATTATAATCGTTTATTTTTGTATTTGGCGTAATAGTATCAGTTATAATTTTGCATAATTCTTTATTCAAAGAATTAAAATTTGGGTCCTTTAAAGTGTTTGACGGTCTAGAACCTAGGTTATTCAAACAGTATGTAAAGAACTCTATGTATTTCGGTATTTCGGTCTTGGGCAAATTACAAATACAGTTTAATGCGCTTGTTTTATTTACCAAACATGGATTATCTGGGGGTGTGGGGATAGATCCGCACTCTTCATCTATTATGCGTATACATCTTTGAACTTCTGCTTCTCGTCCAGCAGAATTTGAAAAATAGGTTGTGATATTTGTCATATTTTTTGTTTTCTTATCTTTTTCAATGGGTGGTAAATTTTTTACAGTATCATTAATCTTGCTTACGAAATTTTGAAATGCCCCCGGTGTTAACAAACTGCGAAAGTAATTCAAATATAATTGTTTGTTTTCGTTATCACACTTGAGTTTGTTCATAAGACCGGTAATAATTTGTTCATCCATTATTTCAGGTTTAGTATGTTATTTATTTATAATATACGTTTATTTAAATTTACGAAATATAACTAGTTAACTTTTATTAGTAAAGATTAAAATTTTTACTAATAAACCAAAATATATATATGTAGAAAAATTCGCGACACAAATTTTACTATTATACATGAATGTACACAGGTTTGACTCAATTCGCCACATCTTTCACTTCACTGAACCAACAAATATTTTGAGATCCTACTAGTAGATATTAAAAGTCAAAATTACTGATAACATCTTGTACAGAGGTTGTTGGAGTAATAATTTTGGTAATTAAATTATCAATTACTGAATATAACTGAGAAATGTATTCTTTGAAAGTATTAATTTTCGACTTATTATCGAGATCGGTATATTTAATTAACAATTGAGAGTCTGCAAAATTCCATGTTTCTAATAACATACCAAGCATGAATACATATACAGGGTCAGTTCTTGCGTGATTTGTTTTATTTAAAAAACCATCGGTAAGTTCTATGGGACTAGCATTTGGGTTTTTATATAATTCACTGTCTAATTGTATGAATTCATCAGATTCATATTCATCCATGATACCTTTTTCTATTTTAGCCCTGTATGTGTCTCTTTGTTTATAATAATTTTCATATCGATTATCACTATCAGTTACAAGAAATTCTTTTGCCTCCTCATTTGTTAATTTAACTAATATCTCGTATAAGGACATTTTATCATCGAAAGATGCAGCAATCGCGGTTGCTAAAGCAGCAGAGTTCGCATCAATTACTGATGGACTCGGACTCGGTCCATTGTTCTGGGATGCAGCAATCGCTGTTGCCAAAGAAGCAGAGTTCGCATCCACAACTGGGGGAATCACAGGACCAGGACTCGGTCCATTGTTCTGAGATGCCGCAATCGCCGTTGCTAATCCTACTGAATTCGCATCAGCAACTGGGGGACCCGGAGGACCCGGAGGATTCACTCCATTGTTCTGAGATGCAGCAATTGCGGTTGCTAATCCTACTGAATTCGCATCAATTACTGATGGACTCGGACTCGGACTCGGACTCGGTCCATTGTTCTGGGATGCAGCAATTGCGGTTGCTAAAGCAGCAGAGTTTCCATCAATTACTGATGGAATCACAGTAGGAATTCCATTGTTCTGAGATGCCGCAATCGCTGTTGCTAATCCTACTGTGTTCGCATCAGCAACTGATGGAACCGGTCTCGGACTCGGACCCGGAGGATTTGATCCATTGTTCTGGGATGCAGCAATCGCTGTTGCTAATCCTACTGAATTCGCATCCACAACTGATGGACTCGGTCTCGGACTCGGAGGATTCGATCCATTATTCTGAGATGCCGCAATCGCGGTTGCTAATCCTACTGAATTCGCATCCACAACTGATGGAACCGGTCTCGGACTCGGACCCGGAGGATTTGATCCATTATTCTGAGATGCAGCAATCGCTGTTGCTAATCCTACTGAATTCGCATCCACAACTGGGGGACCCGGAGGATTTGATCCATTGTTCTGGGATGCAGCAATCGCTGTTGCTAATCCTGCTGAATTCGCATCAGCATCTTGGGGATTCACAGGAGGAATGGGATTCGATCCATTGTTCTGGGATGCAGCAATCGCGATTGCCAAGGAATTAATCGCTGCTTGTACGTCATTTGACTGGGGAATAACCGCTGGTTGTGATGGTGTATTATTCGAGATCGAAGACCCCGTTGTATTTAATGCTGATGTCAAAGCAGAAACGATTGCTAAAGTTGATGATGAGGGTTGTGAATTTTGTGTACCAGACGGTTGTTGTTCAGTTACATTATTTACATTTCTAGTGTCAGTTCCATGTTGTCCAGGTCGTTGTCCATTTTCATCAATTATATTTCCATGTCCAGGGTGTACAGGTACAAATATACCTCCAGTTCCATCATTTCCAAATACAGTTCCAAATCCAGTTCCATTTCCATCAATTCCAGTTCCATTTCCATTTCCATTTCCATTTCCATTTCCATTTCTATTTCTATTTCCAAATCCATTTCTATTTCCAAATCCATTTCCATTTCCATTTCCATCATTTCCAAATCCAGTTCCATTTCCATCAATTCCAGTTCCAGTTCCATGGACCGCCGACTGGATTACAGGCGTACCATTCGACCCAGAACATCCATTTGAATATACATTCACAATAACGTTGGGGCATGGAGTTTGGGTTTGATATTGTCCAGGTCCACCCATACCAGGATTGACATTCGGATCATTATATTGTACTACATCCTGGGCATACGGTGATACATTCGGAGGTACATACGGAGGTCCACCCCGTCTATAATCGGCATTCGGTGCATACAGAGGTCCATCTCTATACCCACTATCTCCATCTCTATACCCACTATCTCCATCTCTATACCCACTATCTCCATCTCTATACCCACTATATCCATCCTGTCTACGCAGACTACCATTCGACATAACATCTGGTTGTCGATTGCGGAGAGGGGACAAGTTTCTATTAGAAGGATATCTTCTGCCCCGTCTAATATTATTAATATCATCAATAAAACGATCCAAGTCAAATCGTCCATCGTTTTCATAATTTGTTCTTAATAATTCCAAATCATCCTGATCCAAATTCATTGGTCTAATAGTTGAGTTTATAAAATTGTCGTATGTAACACGACCAAGACGACCGCGTTCTCTTCCTAGATATTCTTCAATAGAAGAATTGGGATTAGTGGTATTCCAATTATTTATTATATTGGGTATCAATTCATAAATTCTAGATCGGTCTCGGGGATGTGCATTTCTATTAGAAGGATATCTTCTGCCCCGTCTAATATCATTAATATCATCAATAAAACGATCCAAGTCAAATTGTTCATTGTTTTCATAATTTGTTCTTAATAATTCCAAATCATCCTGATCCAAATTCATTGGTCTAATAATTGAGTTTATAAAATTGTCGTATGTATCAAGATTGTCGCGTTCGTTTTCTAGATATTCTTCAATAGAAGAATCGTGATTAGAATCGTGATTAGTGGTATTCCAATTATTTATTATATAGGGTAGCAATTCATAAATTCTAGATTGGGGGTGGTCTAGGTCTAGGTCTCGGTCTCGGTCTCGGTTTTGGTATCGGTCTAGGGGTTGGTCTCGGTCTCGGTCTCGGTCTCGGTCTAGGTCTAGGTCTCGGTCTCGGTCTCGGTTTTGGTATCGGTCTCGGTTTTGGTATCGGTTTTGGTATCGGTTTTGGTATCGGTCTCGGTTTTGGTATCGGTCTCGGTTTTGGTATCGGTCTAGGGGTTGGTCTCGGTCTAGGGGGTGGTCTCGGTCTCGGTCTCGGTCTCGGTCTCGGTCTAGGTCTAGGTCTAGGTCTAGGTCTAGGTCTAGGTCTAGGTCTAGGTCTAGGTCTAGGGGTTGGTCTCGGTCTCGGTCTCGGTCTCGGTCTCGGTCTAGGGGTTGGTATCGGTCTCGGTCTCGGTCTAGGGGTTGGTCTCGGTCTCGGTTATTTCCAGTAGGATAACGGCTAAATCCGTCATCTTGTCTACTAACAGCATCAATATCTTTAATAAAATCTCTCCAGTTAAATCGTTGAGAGTTATTATACTTTCTTTTTAATAAACTCAATGCATCCGGATTCAAATTCATTGGTTCAATAATTTCTTTTATAAAATTTTCGTATAGAGTAAGTCTTCTAGCGTTATCTGTTATATATTTTGTAATAGGAGTATTATTAGACCATTTATTTATTATATCGTGTAGCATAGAAATGCTAGATTGGTCTAGGTTTTGGTTTTGGTTTTGGTTTTGGTCTTGGTCTTGGTCTTGGTTATTTTCAGTAGAAGAATGCTCTAAATTTGTATCCTGACTACCAACCGCATCAATATCTTTAATAAAATCTCTCCAGTTAAATCGTTGAGATTGAGATTGCTTATACTTTGTTTTTAATAGATTCATGTCAGTCGAACCCAAATTTAATCCCATTGGTTCAATAATTTCTTTTATAAAATTGTCGTATGTACGAAGGAGACGTTTACTGTTATTGTTTATGTATTCTGTAATAGGAGTTTTTTTAGACCAACTAGTTTTTATCTTGGTTAATAGGTCATTTAATTGGGATTGTTTATCAACCATCAAGTCACTCGAATTGGGATTGATTAAAGGCGAAAAATCTAAACCAATATTACGCAACAAATTACCAAAATCAATCGTTTCTTGTGAGGTCGGCGCACTTGATGTTGAAACACCCGACGTTGATATTGAATCGGCAGATGGCGTACTAGTTGCAGTCGAACTTGATGGGGGGGTTCCTATACTAGACGATGGCGTACTAGTTGTAATCGAACTTGATGTGGGGGTTCCTATACTAGACGATGGCGTACTAGTTGCAGTCGAACTTGATGGGGGGGTTCCTATACTAGACGATGGCGTACTAGTTGTAATCGACCTTGATGGGGGGGGTCTTGTACTAGACGATGACCTAAACTTTGCAGTCGACCTTGATGGGTTTGATCGGTTGTCAATCAAGCTACTAATATCATTAAAAGACAGTAGATTATTTAAATCTAATTGAGATTGTGTTGGTTTCGAACCATCTGAAGACAAAGGTTTATTTGTTTGTGTGGTATCGAATAACGATGTAATATCCATATCATTATTTTGTAACAAATTTGTGAAGTCTAATTGAGGTTGTGTTGGTTTCGAACCATCTGAAGACAAAGGTTTATTTGTTTGTGTGGCATTGAATAACGATGTAATATCCATATCATTATTTTGTAACAAATTTGTGAAGTCTAATTGAGGTTGTGTTGGTTTCGAACCATCTGAAGGCAAAGATTTATTTGTTTGTGTGGTATCGAATAACGATGTAATATCCATATAATTTTTTGGTAACAAATTTGTGAAGTCTAATTGAATTCCGCTAGACATTTTTTGTTTAATTCCTTCTGGGTTGTCAATCAGTAAAGGACGAATTAACGACGATAATTCACCATCATTAAGAAGTGAACTAAGATCTAGTTTAATGGGAACTTTTGATGGGGTTTTTTTAGTATCAGAATTATCAACTTTTGGTTTCCTTTCCGGGGTGGGTTTAGGGTTATCCGGTGTTGAAATCTTCTTGTCATTTTTGGGTGTTTTTTTTGGTTTTTTCCGATCAGTCGCTTTCGGTTCGGTTACGACGGGTTGGGTTTGTTTAGGCGAAGTTGGTATATCGTTTTCCGGATCGACGGTAGTCGATTGTGTATCATCCCTTTCTACTAAACTGTCTTCTGTGGATGCATTCGTCGTGGATGCATTCGTCGTGGATGCATTTTTAGATGATTTGTTTTTTTTAGGTGATTTGTTTTTTTTAGATGAGTTGGGCATCAGTTATAATTTCTATTTTGCTATATATTATTAATTATAAGTTAACGTCTTTTCATTCGCAACTTGAGAAACTAAATACGTGATACGATCACTAATGTCTAGTCGTATGGGCAAAACCCCATATGACCAGACGCTAAGCGAGATCAAATGATGTTGCTCGAAATTCGTATGGTTTGATATTTTTACATATTTGGACAGTTAACGTCCCAGTATTATCGTATCAAAACGATTGGACTAGAACAAACGATGAAATATCCATGTATTGTCTACGCGATTTTATGTCTCTTGACAGTCGTTACGTAGTGAAACTTCGACCCTCAAAAGGTTGACATTTTCATAACGCAAGTGATGTTGCTTAGCGTATATGACTATTCGTGTTTTCTGTTGCTCAACTGCTCGGGGCAGTTATCTTACGGCAACACAAAATACGACTGGACATCAGGTAACCGTTACTTTGCAAAGTCAAGTATCTTGACGAGAGGTTGTGAACCCGACGGTATTGTATAGTTGTCTTTTTACCAAATGCACTATTTTTTGCATATCAATAATTCTTATTCTGGTATAATTATGATAAGTTCCGAAGGGAGGCGCAATCACAAATTATGAACGGTTCAAAGGTGTAAATGTGAAAATATAATGTAGAATATCATAATATATTATATTTTGAATGAGCAAATTTGAAAACAATCCTGAGTCCGTAGATATTGAACCATGTGAAGATAAAAAAATTGTTGAAGGGAATCGTATCGATATTGAAATTAAAGGTGTTTTTGTCAAAGGACCTAATGGTAAGTTTAGTGTAAAAGACATTAAAAAAAATATATACAAAATAGTTGATGGTGGAGTAAGGTGCTTAATTAAAGAAGTTTCTATTGATAATAAAACCGCATCACGTCGTGGTGGAAATTATAAAAAAACACGTAAAAACCTAAAAACACAAAAAGAAAGTAAAAGTCGAAAATGCACATGAATGGTTAACGTCTAGTAATTACTACGTTCTATCATATACGACAGTCTCACTTCGCGAAGCACACGTTTACAAACGGAGGATATTAGACGTTAACATCTGGTCATATTGGGGATTGTCCATAGAGACGCGTATATGCTACATCGTAGTTTACTATAAGATAACTGTCCCGAAAGGTTATCGAAGGACAACAAAACATTTTGTGCTTCTGAGAGTAGAGATTAAACAATTAACATAAATATAATCTATATACAAATTATTATAGCAAATTAATGAGTTTAAATATTCCATCAAATTTAGTAGATGGTGATTCGTTTACAATTACATGTCAAATGATTGTCAAAAGTTCTAAACTGGAGTATGTCCCCGGTACTAAACCACAGATTGTTATTCACGATGGAGAAACAAACGAATCAAAAGACACACAGCAATTAACTGTTACTTTGCCCACTACACCTAGACCTGGAACTGGCGTTAGACCTGGCACTGGCGTTATGAATAGACCAGGCACTGGTCCTCAGCGCACTGCGATAGAACGCAATACCAAAACCATTCAACCTGGTAAAACCACAACTACTACAAATGTTGTTGACGCAATCCAAGGTACTCCAGGAAATATTAAAAACGATAAACTTACATCAAATTTCGCGGATATAACCGCAAGTACAACCAACACTAATATGGTTACTGCCGATGCTCAATTGGAAAAAACAACCAAAAATGTAGAAGCAGCAGAAGAATTATTACTAACCGATTTAGAGATCGCAGAGTCATTAAAAAGTGGTGCGCAATTAGATATGACAAAGTTTAATAATGTTGTAAAAACTAACAAAATTCAATCTGCATTGACAGAAGACACAGTGTTTATGAAAAAACTAGAAGACATGAGCAGTACAGAGTATATTAAAACGTTTCAAGATAATGGTAAATTACCGGAGATTGGTGATGTGGTGTTTAAACGCATCACTACGGCAAATGAATTAAATAAATCGCTAAACTCGACTTACGAAGTAATGCAATTATGCGAAAAATATACGGTTGATGCAATTCTTAATGATCGATTACATAGTCTTGGGTCAACTCGCAAATTAAACAAGAGTGATACATTTAATAATGATGAAACTATTAAACCATTCATTCCAAAATTTCAAGATAACATAAATGGGAATGAACATAAATTTACTGCGTCGATGTTGTTTCATATGTGTAAGGAATTTTTAAGAATACCAATCGTGATGCTCGTCCTCGCGACCGAAGAATATGATTTCACAATATTAATTAAAAAGGTAACAGAGAACAAAACATCTGGTTGGGAATCCCCAGTTGAAGTCAAATACATTCAATATCTAAGAAAACTATTATTATATCATGTATATCTTCCCACAAATAGTATATTCGAACAAGCAGTTAATGCCGGAAGTAAAAATATGCAACCTGAATACGATTTCATTTTAAAAAAATATGAACGGATTCGAATCGATCAGATTAGTTATATTCTACTCGAAATTGTAAAAAGTACTCAAAATCAACTTGATACATTGAATGCCATTAAATATTTGGCGGAACGTATATGCTTGATAATGTTGTTTTGGACGAATAATAATCGTGTAAAATCAGGAACGACTTCAACCGTTTCAAGAATGGGGTATTTTATTGATAAAATATCCGAGAAATTGTATAAATATCACAATAAAATGAATTCGGTAGTGACATTCGTAAAAGTCCGTAAAGATAATGGAAATTATAACAAACGCTATCAAGTCGGAGAAAATGTTGCAGAAACAACCATGTTAGAAGTAAAGTATAACGATACTAGTAAGCAACTTTCAAGTACTAGTACTTCAGGATATAACAATAATTTTTTATTTGGTCCGTTTACCGGAGTTTTTAACGACGAAAAATACGATTCTAATAAACAAATACTGGAAAGTCCCGTATTTGACGAACGTATTATGCAACCCTTGATAACTGGAAGACCCGTATGTATAATTGGATACGGTGCAAGTGGAGCAGGAAAAACAAGTATTTTAATAAAACTTCAAGCTCCTAACAAACCACCAGTTCCGGGTATATTGATGTTGGCGTCGAATCAACTTGCCGAAAAATACAATTTTCATTTTTGTAATATTCTTATTGATGAATTTTATAATGATAAACAACTTGGAGGAACCAGACAGTTCGGGTTTGAATATGACAGATCAACACGAAAATGGTCGGATTCAACTATAGACATGGAAACTCGCATTATGGATTTTATGGATAACGAACGTAAAACATACCCAACTCCAAATAACCCAGTCAGTTCGAGAAGTCATGTCGTTATAACGTTAAAATATAACACGGATATGACTAATACTGGGAAACAAGCAACACTTGTTATTTGCGACTTTGCTGGTGTTGAAAATGAATTTAATTGCAATGATGACGACGTTCTTAATCGATTTCAAGTTAAATCAGATATACTATCTAAAGGAAAAGGATCATATAAAGATTTTGAAATTGGTCAAGTTAAGGATACATTCCGTAGTGTTCTCCAACCATTACAAACAAAGATTGATGACAAGGTTATGCAAAGTGTTCTATCCGAAGTTATTGCAAATCCTACTAACATACTTTCCCCCCCTACTAATTGTGATTTTTGCAATAGAGTATTAACATCTCAAATTAAAATAACTGATTTTACTGAATTAATTGATATAGTAAATGATTGTTATGCTGCGGTAAGTACAAACTGGGACACTCCAATTACTATAGATCGACTGGATACCCCGTTTACGAAAACTTATCAACCTTATAATTATGATGGTACTAAAAAAGTATACGGTACTCAACCTGTCGAGTTGAATAAGACTGATGTTACCAAGATTAAGACTAACCTACAAATTGCTGACCCTTTGATACGGGAATGGAGAAATGTCAAATACGATCAAACCATTAGAAATACTATTAATAAGAGAATGTCAGACGGAAATAAGCGAACTATTGCAAATCAGGTAGACACTTACAATTCAGACCCAAAATTTAAATTTTCCGCGGAAGAAACATATGATATTGTTACCAGATACGAGTTTGTAAAAAAACTCGATTACTTGTGTGCCTATATTGAGGTAAACCAAGCAAATAATATATTTGGTTTAACTAGTAAAGATAAAGGACAACGATTAAATCAAATAATTGCTTTTTTCAAAAAGTTAGACAAAAATACCCCGTCATTCCCTGCTAATATGTCTGTTAAACCTGATCAACTAAAATCTCTCATTAAACAGATGGTTATAAATGAACTTAATCCTCCGCCTCCGGATAAAACATCGTCATCGTCACGGGGTAGCAGTACAAGAGATGTTGCGATGTCTGCTTCATGTAATGATAGGTTAAACGAAGGAAAGTATATAAATTCCAGTTTGGCACATTTCAGGCAATATATACGTGATGTAATCATGGAAAGTAAGGAAAAAACCAAATCGAAATTACTCTCGTATCCTCCATTTATTGGACAATGTGCCGAATCTCAATGCAATCCAACATTTAGAGATTGTTTCGGAACAAACCAATACACTGAACAATCTGATAGTTTGGTAACCAAAAAAGCAGAAATTACGGGTCTAGTTAAAAGAATATCCGAGCGTCTGAATTCTACTCAAACTCCATTATTTTGTATTTTTTGTGTTTTTAATATATCGACAACCATCGTCGATCCGCCTCCAGTTCCATATATTAATAACGTAACCCCGTTAGAAAGTTTGAGACAAACTTTGAGTAATTCATTAATTGATGAATCGAATTTTAATCAATCGAAAATAAAAACTGCTATATCAACAGAATTGGATGCGTTAATCGTAAACATGAATAGACAAACGACATTTGATAGTTCAACGATGAATGAAATAGAAAGATTAATTGAAAAATTCAAAACAGAGATTGTGACCACAGGTGCAGTATTACTAGTATTACAACGAATTATAACCATCTTGGAAAATTCGAATGCCGCAACACCGATTGGTACGCTTCAATTTACAGATATGTTTTCCAAATTATTTTCACCAATAAATACTTGCAATGTTATTTCTGACAGAAACCCAGATAACTCGTCAGGTAACGTTGATGCTAAGAAAGGAGGAAATTATTCATACCATACCAATCGACGTAGTAAAAAAGTAAATGTGAAAACTCTTCGAAACAAAGGCGTCAAAAAGATAATGTAAACGACTTCTATTCATCTGAATAAGTTTATTTATGTAGTTAATAACATAAATAAACTCTGAATCATACCACATTCTCCAACCGCAATCCATCCACTCCCACCTCGATACAAATCGGATCCCGGTCAAACCGCGACACCCAGAACACATACTGCCACAATCCATCGACCATTCTCGTCGTCATACCCACACAGAACTCGATGGACAACTTTTCGAAATAAAATACCCTCGAATACCGGACAGGTTTTAATGACGATTTTTCCAATAAAATCAGCAAATGATAATAATGTCTCGGCGAATGTTCTTCGCTGAAATGTGCTAAACCCACTAAATACTCGTCGCCTCTCAACAATTCCTTCGAACCAAGTTCTTTTGGAAGAGCATCGAGAGGACAATCCACAAACGGCGTCGATCCTCTCAATCTGCTAAATATCCAAGGTCGCACTTCGTGTCGCAAAACAATCTGCAACTGATTCGTGTCGGGATCCACCCTCCCAATCTCCATCGGCGACCATTTGTAGATGAACCTCTCCTCTTCACCACCATTTTCAGTATCCCTAAATAAAACCGGAATCCAATTCTTCTCGCACCAAGAATTCGGATCCGGAGGAACCACCATCTGACAATCCCGATACGTGCAAGTATCCAAGTCGTATGTTCCTAAAATCATCCGATTCTTTGCGACCGGGGAATACTCCACATTGGTTGCAATAAACCTCACTCTTCCGTTGGATCCATGAAACAATCGAATATCCTCTAAACCTACCGAGAATGACCGTTTGTCTCTTTTAGGAGGAACGAGAGGTTCACCGTCCTTTCCGTAAATCGTCCTCTCGCACATTTCCCTAAAGTCGAGAGGTTCCAAATTGGTTGGATCGAGTTCAGACAGGTAGTTCCGGTTCTCGATGACCAAATCCTGATTTTGGAACCGATAATACCCATTCGGGTACATCCAGTAATTCACGAACCGAGTATTCAAATAGTGTTTTCCTAAATGTTCCAGATAGGAGGCAGATCCCGGATAAAACGTCTCAATGTTCGGATATGCATACTCCTTTTTCAAACAATCAGTTGCGGTTTGCAAAGGCGTCGCATAAGTATCTGCCGACACGCCGCTAAATACATTTAGCATATTGTCGTTGTGGTCCCCGCGATACCACGTCGGTTGCCATTCCGCAACTCGATGTTCCAACCATGCCCAAAAGTTGACTTCCCAGCAAAAAACCCCGGTTTCTTTCAAAAACCTAGGGAAATGAGAACGATACAGTTCGGCAAATTGGATGAAGGATTTGATGTCGCCTAGGAAGAATGCTCCGCAGAACCGCCAGTGGATGGAGTCGGCAATTCGGGAAGCAGCAGCGTCGTCGAGTTTCGACCAACATCCGGCAAAATACGATGTGTCGAGAGGAAACGGATATTTAGCGATTTCTTGCATTCGATCAAACGATTCCTGTTTTTTGCTAAATAATCTCGGCGCGTTGAAATCGATCCAGGCAAAATGCGTCGAGTCCCACGGATTGTCGGAAATGGCGTCTTCGATGATTTCATGGCGACTATGCATGTATACCATGTACTCGAGTGTATCTTTCTCCATGTTACGATTATTTGGTAAGACCGCGATCGGATCTTCTCCGGCATTCTTTTTGCGCACAAGTAGTTGCGACGACGGGTCCGGGTAATTGTATAGTTCGTTGTAAACCCACATATCTTTGTAGTAGAGGCGGTAGGGCATCAGTCGAAAATTCGGGCACTCATTCTCTAAATCCTCGAAAACGGATTCAAATGCGCAGTTTGGACCGATGTAGAGGCAGAGTTGGATTCCCGATCGGGCAAGTTCGAAGATGGGTGCGGGGTCCCATTCTTCTGGATGCGAATTGAAATAAGGCGTCGATTCGAGAGTATAATAGGCAGATACGAATGTGACTTGTTTGGATGGATTCATATCAGAAATTCGGCAATACTATTGGATACAAAAATAAAAGTATAGTATTTATGCGGTTTGATGGCGACATGTTGCCTACGCAAAAAAAGGAAAATTGAACACAATTCTCCTAAAGTTTACGAAAAGAAACATAAAGAACACATCAAGATTACTCTATTTAGCATAAATGACGACCCAGAAACCACAGAAAGATCTCTCTATCCCCAAATACCATCGTCGTGTGATGGTATTTGATACGGAAACTTCTGGACTCATGCCAAAACACAAATTCGGGACGCCGTTCCCTCCGATCGAAGAATACCCGCACATCATGCAATTCAGTTGGATTGTCTACAATGTAGCGACGAACACAATAGAGGAAACCGTGGATGAATATGTGCAGATACCTGACGATGCGCCGATTAGTCCAGAATCCACCAAAGTAAATGGAATCACGCGCGAGATGACGAAAGAGAAAGGCAAACCGATTGCGCCACTTTTAGTGAAATTCTTTGCGTCTTACATGAGATGCGACTGTATCGTCGCTCATAATTTGCGGTTTGATGGCGAGATGGTTCGGAAAGAAATGTGGCGGAACCGGAAAGAGTTGGAGAAACATGTTACGAAGGAACGCGTCAATGTGATGTGTGGGGTGTTTACTGTCAAGTACAATGCGGCATGTCATATTGACACGTTCTGTACAATGATGAATACCATTCAGTTTTGCGGGATCGATTGGGTTCCGAAAATCAAGGATTCTGCGGCAATCGAACTGAAGGATATTGTAATCGAACTGAATGAGTCGGAGTCGGACCCTAGCAATTTGCCTAAATCCCCGGCAACCAATCAACGCAAGAAGTTCCCGCGTTTAGACGAATTGTACGGAAAGTTGTTTGACACGCCTCTCCCAAAAGATATGCACAATTCGATTGTGGATGTGTTGGTGTGTTTGCGGTGTTTTCTCAAGATACGTGGCGCGAAAGAATTGTCCGAGGATACATTTTTAGAATTGGTGAACATTCACACGACCGAAAAATAAACATTCCACAACATAAAACACAAAAAGATAACCCCCTATATATCAATCCATAGTACATGACTGGATATATAGAACCACCCGTATTCGCAGATACAGAACTATCTTTCTGGAAAACCATTTGTAAATTTAGCGAAATTGATATTAAACCAAACACCCTTGTTCTATGCGACATTGATGATACTCTCCTCCATCACCCGGCAATAAATAATGCATGGATTTCATTAATGAATTCGTTTTTTTATGCCAAGTATCCTACGCAAGAAAAGGCAAATAACAAAATGATCAAATTCGTAGATAAAGTATTTCAACTCATCCCAATCGAACATACCGACCGAGACGGATTTTTTAATATGCTCGAGAAATCCCACGGGTTCGCATTCGTTACTGCCAGAACTTCCAGCGGAAAAGACTTTACGTATTCCAATTTGATAAGTCTGGATATCGATCCGGAGAAATATCCAGTACATTTTTGCGGTTACGAACCGAAAGGGCAGTACATTAACAGGGTGTTTGATTTATCGAAATACGACAATGTTGTATTCATAGACGACCAGGAACGGAATTTAGATAACGTTCTTCTCATGACAACCCATCTTGGACTGAAATTGTACAAATTCGAGCGGGACACCCGCAATTCGCAACATGATTACTATCCATTGCCTCCCGGGTTTGATCCGAGTTTGCGATTTGACGGAGAGAAAATCGTGAGAATATAATCCAATCCATCCGTATAGAATGAATATTCGACAGAAGACACGTTCCATTACTTATGGATTACTCGGCAACAACATTGACGTCACATCCATTTGCTACGATAAATTGAAATACGGCAACAATATTGTTATTCCTGCTCTGGACCATGTCCGCGCGATTTACTTTAGCGACCCGGTTCCCAATGTCGTCAAATCGGTTTTTATCACAGACGACCAAGGAACGCCGATAGAATACGATTTAACCAATACGATTTTTATCGACACAATCACGAACGTAGTGACGCCATCCCAAGATGCGAATTTGAATGTCGACTATGCACTGTTAACGATTCACCAGCAATTGAATATTAATTACGGGTCCATGATGGGCGAGTTGAATGAACAGAGGATGGTAGTGAGGTATTTGAAAGGCACCGAAAAAGTATTGGAACTCGGTGGAAATATCGGGCGAAATTCGTTGGTGATTGCGAGTATTTTGAAACAGCAAAACAACACGGATTTGGTTGTATTGGAATGCGACCCCGTTTCTGCCGGGCAATTAATCGAAAACCGGGATATGAATAATATGCAGTTTCATGTGGAGAATAGTGCCCTCTCTAAACGCAAATTGATACAGAAAGGGTGGGCGACCATCGAGAGTGAGGTGGTGTTGGATGGATATCAACCGGTGAATACCATTAGTTTCCAAGATTTAGTGGCAAAATATAATATTGTTTTTGACACGCTTGTATTGGATTGCGAAGGTGCGTTTTATTATATTTTGCAGGATATGCCGGAGGTGTTAGGCAATATAAATTTGATAATTGTTGAAAATGACTATTTAGATATAGCGCAAAAAGAGTATGTGGATTCGGTTCTTATAAGCAAGGGGTTTTATGTGGATTATGTGGAGTCTGGGGGGTGGGGACCGGATACTCCTTGTTATATGAATTTCTATGAAGTTTGGAAGCGACATATCCCCACCATAGACACAGTTACTGAAACTGTTGTAGAACCTGTTACGGAAACTGTTGTAGAGCAAGAACCCAATGCTTTACCACTGCCCGTTACAACGACAGAAAACGAGTCGATTACTTATTCGATTGAACCTGATAATTTGACAACCGAAACGAATTAACGTCTAGTCGTATGGGCAAAAACCCATACGACTAACGTATATGACTAGTAGTGTTTTCCGTTGCTATAAGATAACTGCCCTTCAGGGAGTTATTGAAGGGCAACAAAAAATACGACTAGACATTAAATAAAACCGACCAAGGTTATGGGCGCGACGCGCCCACTTAACTTTGAATCCTCCGACCGCAAGCGGAATTGCTATGCTGAGCAATACTCGCAAATATCATGCTCTTCTTCTGCCTGTCCGGTTGTCCGGTTCTCCGGTTCGATCGTAAACTGTTGTGCCTGGTGCTTTGCCCGACGCCGCAAATAATATATTCCCGTCTTCAATCCCTTCTTCCAACTGTAGAAATGCATCGACGTCAGCGAATTGTAGTTCGGGTCTTCCAACCACAAATTCAGACTCTGACTCTGGCAAATAAAGGCACCTCTATCCGCTGCCATATCGATCAAATCGCGCATCGAAATCTCCCACACCGTCTTGTATTTATCCCGGATTTCCTGCGGAATCACCTCAATGTGTTGAACACTACCATTATTCGCAATGATATTGTTCTTGATTTTCTCATTCCAGAGGTCCAGTTTAATCAAATCTGCCATCAAATATTTGTTTGCCATGATGAACTCGCCCGCCAATGTTCGCCGACTATAAATATTGCTGGTTATCGGTTCGATACACTCGTTGAATCCTAGAATCTGAGAGGTGGAGGCAGTGGGCATCGGCGCCACCAACAACGAATTCCGCATCCCGTATTGCTGTAAATCGGTCCTCACGCGGGTCCAATCATATCTCGCACTCGGAATCACATTCCACATATCGAATTGCAGTTCTCCGCGAGACGCAGGGGACCCTTGAAACGTATCATATGCCCCCTCCGTTTTCGCCAATTCAATACTCTGTTCTACTGCCGCGTGATAAATGGTCTCGAATATGGCACGATTTAGGGTTTTCGCCTCGTCGCTATAGAAAGGGTACCCCATCTGGATAAATACGTCTGCTAACCCTTGGACCCCGAGTCCTATCGGGCGATGGCGCATATTGCTTTTCTTCGTCTTTTCGGTAGGATAGAAATTGATGTCGATTACCTTGTTCAAGTTTCGTGTCGCAATCTTCACGATACTATGAAGATGGTCGAGGTCGTATGTTTTGGTTTCGGTGTTGACAAACATGGGGAGACCGATGGACGCCAAGTTGCAGACCGCGGTCTCGTCTGGCGAGGAGTACTCTACAATTTCGGTACATTGCCCCGTCAAAATTCCATTGAAAACGCCCATGTGACGTTTCGGTTCGGTGAAACAGTAGGTATCATCGCGACGTCCAGAGTCAACTACATCCAATACAGTAATGATATCCCTGAACAACCCCTCGTCGACTTTATAAAGTTGATTTCCAACATTTAATTGCTGCGCCTCTCGCATTTCCAATTGTCCTTCTTTGCAGATAATGTAAAACTTATGGTATTTTGTACAATGCAGACTGCCTCCGTCACTTGTTCGAACTTCGACTAATTCCTGGTCAGTGCCCGTTTTCCGCACCAACACATCACTCCATTCCTCTCCATTCCAAACATTTACATTTCGACCTTCCAGCGATTTAATGGGCAAATGTCCTTTGTCCGTTAGAACGAGGGTTTCCGGCGCAACACATAAATTGCTGGATTTGATTGTCCCTAAATTCTTCTGGTTCGATTTCAGGTTGCATGCGTCCTTATAAAGAATATACGGCGTGCCCGTTTCCATTTGTGCGTCGAGGACTTGGAACCAGAGGTCGCGCGCAATCATCGTTTTTTTGCCGCGTCCTTCGCTCTCGTATTTTGTATATAACTCGACGAACGCATCCCCGTAGCAATCTGCTAAACCGGGACATTCGTCGGGACACATGAGCGTCCATTTGCCGCCTTCTTTGACCCGCTGCATAAAAAGGTCGGGAATCCACAATGCATAAAACAAATCACGCGCTTTCAATTCCTCGTCGCCGTGGTTCTTACGCATCTGCAAAAACATTTCTACGTCCGCGTGCCAGGGTTCCAAGTAGATCGCGAAAGACCCGTTACGTTTTCCGCCGCCATTATGGAGAAGTGCTGTCCGAGTCAAATAATTCGGCGAAGACCCGTCGGTCGTGTCGATCTCCAGGTCATAGAGGTGTTCTTTCGAAGTGTTTCTGTCAATCGTTGTGATTTTTCTCGGTGCCGATTCAGGTCTAACCCCAAACAGAAGACGGTCGCCGATCTGTAAATCTCCTGCTTCGATCCATTCGCCCGTAGATTTAGGATCCCCTATATTCTCTTTGCGAAGCGCATAAACTGGATGTCCGGGAGTGATTTGCAGCGTTTCCTCTTGAACTTCATTATTGGATACTGCTGGGATACTGCCAATTATCAATATATCGGTTTCGCATCCTTTATGGACCAACACATTCGCGACTTTCCCTTTTTCAGGTGTATAATGAGCGCGGGAAACATGCATGGAATCCTCTGTTTCGAGTCCTCTCGTGTCATTCTTCTGGTAAAACTCCGATTTCGAAAAATCCGCGGGTTCTGAGATGGACCGCGTAATTACCGAATCGCCCACCCGAATTTCGCAAATAGGTTTGTACCCCTTCTCGGTCAAAACGAGGGTGTCTCCCGTAACACACTGGTCGACATATTTTGCGGTATTGTTGAACACGCGCAACATCGGCACAATTCCATTGCTCGACCCGTTCGTTCCGCGAATATGACTTCCTTGAGCACGAATGTTATGAATATGCAGACCGATTCCGCCTGCCCATTTACTGATATTCGCACAATCCTTGAGAGTATTGTAAATACCGTCGATGCTGTCGGATTCCATCGATAACAAGAAACAAGAAGACAATTGGGGGCGTGGGGTACCGGCATTGAACAGTGTAGGCGTAGCGTGAGTGAAGTATTTCTGCGACATTGCCTCGTAGGTTTCCCGGGCAGCGTCGAGATTGTCGCCGTGGATGCCGAGACTGACTCGCAACCACATATGTTGCGGTCTCTCCACCGTCACACGATTCACCTTCATCAGATACGACCTCTCGAGCGTCTTGAACCCGAAATAGTCAATCAAATAATCGCGTTCGTATTTGCAAATCGCATCTAATTCCTTCGATTTCGCACATACGAGTTGATAGAGTTCCTTGCTGATCATGGGACAGTTTATTCCGTGCCCGTCCTTGAAATCGTAGAGTTGACGCATGACTTTGCTAAAGGATGCGTTGGTGCTGCGATGATGGTTGGAAACGACAATACGACCGGCAAGTGTATTGTAGTCGGGATGAGTCGATGCTAAGGAGGCGCATTGGTCAGCAGATAATTCGTCGATTTTGGTGGAGGGGATTTTGTCGTAGAGTTGGTCGATGACTTTCATCGCGAGGGTGGTGTAGTTGATTTTCAAGTTTGCTTCGGTTCCTAGACGGCGTAATCTGCGGAGAATCTTGTCGAAGGATATGATTTCGGTTTTTCCGTTGCGTTTGGTCACATACATTTCGTCTTGACCGAATGGGTTTGATGATGATTCGGATGGGGGATTTAGAGATAGTTCGGACATTTTCTATTCTTTTGTGTGTGATAAAAATACAATAAATACAATCGCGTGTTGTATTTATTGAGAGGATCGGTTTATACCTTTTTGTTTTTACCTTTTATTATTCATAGTTGATGATGCAAAATATGAATAATATATAAATGACCAAAACCAGGTCAAAACGAAGACGGAGAGGCGGAAATAACAAAACTCCGAAAAGTAAACTGCCAGATTCTTGCAACCTTCTTGATAACCAACTAAAACATTATACATCCAACGATATTTGGAAAACATGTATCGGTCAAAATGGCAAACAAAATATTATTTATTATATCACACCTAAAAATGCCATCATGAAAGACATTAGTACTATCCGAGCACCGAAATTTGTATTACACCATAATGGAACCCCGGCAGAATTTAGTATACAGATCGATGAACAATATGTTTCGTGTTTTTTGTATATAAATAGTCATTGGTACGTATTTGTAATGATAAATTTTGCAGTTATTGAGAATTTCCGCTATTACAAACTCACTGGTGTGAAATCACTTTACGACAAAAGTGGAACTCTTATGTTGAAACATACAGAAACAGTTTCATCCGATACGGTTCGGTTTAAAAATGCAACGCAAGTAACGAAAACCGGAAATTCATATATTTATGATTTGATGAATAATTTTGCTACACAAAAACTGGTAGCGTCAAATGTAAGACAAGCACCGGTTGATGCAGCAGCATTTGAAATTTTAGATTATGTTGTTGTTTAACGACCAGACGTTAATGTCTAAGAGTAGACGGTATAGGACCTTGACCAATAAACGGTATATTCACCGAAGTTTTTTGGTTAATATTTAACCCTTTGACGATAGTACCCGTCAATTTATTTACAAGGTCGTTTAACAATGTTTCGTTTACGCCTCTTTGCATACCGCGAATAAACTCTTCGCCGATTTCAGAAGATGCTTGCTTTAGGTGGTCGATCGGATTTAACGTCGCAAACACCATATAAAATCCGAGAGGAAGACCAACTGTAATAATCACGGACGATATTAAGTTGTATATATGCATTCTAAATTCATATATACTCAACCCGTCAATCGTTTATTATATTTATTCCAAATCAACTTCACTGAAAGGCGCGTCAAACATAATTGTTATCCGTCTCCTCTATTTTATTCACCGTCACCCCGAGAGACAATTTCGGTTCGCGTTTTTTCGGCGCACGATGTTCGCATCCTGTAACCCGCTCGTTTTCGACCGTCCGCCAAATCCTCTCAATATATGGAATGGCAGCATTAAACCACCCACGATTACGTTTCACCAGAACACACGAGTACTGGTCGAGTCCCCAATAGACCGTCGTCGATAACACATAATCCGGATTTGCGTCTTTCTTGGACTGTATCCATAAGTCGACTGCCGAATCTGGATTAGAGTCGGCAGAAGAATCCAGCAAAAAATACTCATAGAACGGTTTTTTATCCGACCCCTGCTTCTTAATCGTAGACTCGATCGTGATTCTCGGCACAAAAGTAACGACCAACCCTTTCCATGGGTTTGCCGATTCTAGGAAATTCTCTCTCGACGCATATTCTTTGATGCGCGTCTCGACGAAATCACACTCCTCGAAATCTGCCACTTCCATTTGAATCTGCATCTGCACCCAATACGCATCGAGAGGAATGCCGTCGATGTTGCGGTTCACGATGTTTTTGATTTCCACCATTCTTCCATATACCGACGAGTCCGGGTCGATATTAATACCATCTGGACTTGCACCTAAGAACTTCCACTCGGGATGCACAATACAACCATATTCTCCCAACTTGGTCTTATTCTTGGATTCGTATATGAGCGCAGTGACTGCTTCGTATTTCTGCCCCCATGCCATCGGGTTGTCCGCAGACAAATTCCCGTGTCTCGCGCAATCTTCTTTGAACTTTTCGAAGGGAATGCATTTCTCCACAATCAGTTGGTTTTTCTGTGCTTCTGTTCCGAGCGATTTCCAGACATTACTTGCCGTAAGAAGACCGTATCGCGTTTCGTACCATTCTTGTGTTCGTTGAGGCGGGGTAGGATTATTTGCTAGGATACGGAGTTTTTTTGCAATTTCCGCGCGTCGTAGAGGCGTTGGTAGTAGGGGCACTCCTCCTTGTCTCGGCGGCATCTCTGATTCGGTCGCAAAATAATAGGTTGCCATGCGTTTGACCCACTCTTGGATTTCTGGTAAATCGTAGTCTTCGCATAAATCGTCCTCTGACCATTCGTCGAATAGGAACGTGGATATTTCTTTTACTAGGTCTTTCTCGTATGATGCGCGCCATATTGCGAGAGGATTGGTCTGTACATGGTTCGCGATTTCGTCTAAAATCTGTTCTTCAACGTCTTCTGGATCCTCTCGGAAAATGGGAGAAACGGAGTCGTCCTCCTCTTCTTCGTCTGATTGGGATTCTAGTTCGCTCGGCAAATCATCGGAATCTTCATCAAATTCGTCTAAAGGCAGACAAAACGACCGATAACATTTTGCGCAATATATTGGGTGTTGAATAGTAATATTTTCATGTTCTTCCATTCTTTATATTTACAAGTCAAGTAGATTCTATGTTGTTTTTGAAATGTCTAGTTGTATTATTATCGATGTGATCCCGTGCGCGCCTTTACGAGTCGGGATGTTGATTTATTATTCTTTTTTGGGGGTTTTGTTCGTTTATATTTTTTGGTTCTGCGATGTTTTGCATTTTTTTTCCGGTGTCTACTTTTTTTCCCTCCGTTATTTTGTAAAGTTTGAGATTCCATATCAATTACGGTTACATACTCAATACATAGGTTATTAAACAATGCATCTTTGCGTATTTTAAATTTTCCGAAATCACCCCATTCGTATCCCCAAGAGTTTTTTATTATTACATGGTCTCCTTCAATTCCAATTATTACAAGTCCATGATTATCTTTGTTTCCCCCTCCGCTGTTTTTGGATCCACAATAATTTGAGGGGTTTTCAGGGTTTTCTTCGTTCAATTCCTCTAAACGAGAACTATCTTGTAAAATCTCAATAAAGTCTGAATTTGGACCAAAAATACAAGAAATATGCAAATATAGGGTTTTATTTAATATGTCTTCTATGATGTTTAATAAGTTTGGAGTGTTTGGCGGTTTGAACGTTTTTACTGACAATTTGATTCTTTTACTAAATAATCTTTGGTGAAAATCTTTGAATAAAGAAAATAATTCTTTATAATCAACGGTACATTCTACTTTAGAATTCGTCTCTTCGTCCCATTTAAAGCAAATTGGTTGACTCTTGCATTCTTCAAATTGATCATTTTCAAATGATGTACTTATCAATTCAGACTCATTTTTGGAGGGTCCGAAATTTGTATGATCGTTTATGTAAGTTGTAAACCATGTGAAAAATTTTAAACTCGCTTCCCCATTAATGCCGCATTTTAAAATTATGAAATTGTTAATCGCATTAAATACGTCGTTTTGACGTTCTATCGTTTTTTTCAAATTATTGTTTTTGTTCAAAAATGTTTTTCGAGATTCAAATACATTGTTTATGGAATTATTTAGGTTATCTACGCTCTTTTGAATTTCCATATATTTTTGGGTATGCGTGTCGACGATACTACTGAGTGTTTTAACAAATTCACTCCATATTTGGGTCTTTGATGTAAAGTAATCATTCCGTCGGTTATTATTTAACATAATTGAAGATTGAGTTTCGCTTATCTTATTAATTTCGGTTTTTAATTTTGTTTGTTTTTGGGTTATGTCTTCAAGCAAACTTGCCAATAAAGCGGTTAACTCGTTTCCTTTTTTTGTTAATGTTTCCCGCCTTATTTTTGACTCTTTTATATAAAAATCGTTTTTAACATGCAAATCTTCAGTATCTTTATTATATTTCTTTCTTTTTTCAGTCAATAAATTATTTTTTTCATTATAATTGTCTGCTTGTGTTTTTATGTCAATTTGCATTTTTTTAATTTCAGATGATTTAACTTCTATACTTGTATGTTCAGCATTGGACCATTTGTTAAAATTTTCTACGTCTATCTTGTTGGTTTTGTTAATGTTTTGTTCTTTAATCGCATATTGTGTACTATAAGCATTCCGCAACATATTTAAATCATTCTGTTTTTGTGTTAAATCTGCAATACTTTTTTGAATCCTAGCGTTTTCTCGTTGTAAATCTGCGTCTTCTTTTTGTATCTCAGCAGATATGCGGGTTAAAAGATCATTCGTACGGGTTATCTCAGCAAATTCCTTCTTTTCCCACGCGAGTACTTCATTTTTAAGTTGGTCGTATTCTTTAGTATTAGTATCGGTGATAGTTATATATTTATCGTGCTCTGTTTTAAAATCACTATTTAGATTTTCGGCAAGTTTACTTATTCTGTCGAATTCCTCTTGTTGTTCATTTACGGGTTTACTCAAAACGGTCGGGTAGATTTCGTTCTTTTTGGTTTGAAATCCATTTATATTCTTAAACAATTTATCAATTTCGGGTTTTATTATGTCTGGGATTTCACTAGGAACATTGATCACGGATGTATCGTTGTCATTATTTATATGGGGATATACGCTTTTTATAGTATTAGTTTGAAATTCTACGGCGGCATTATTATTAAGTGCCGCGTTTTCCAACTCGATTGATTTTTCTCTTTTCTGTTTGATCAACTCTATAATTTTGGTTTCAAACTCATTTAATTGATTTAAAATTGGTGGATTAATTGTTTGAATATCGTCTACAAGTTGTATCTTCGGATGTTTGAATAATTTCAATATAATTCTGGTAGCAGATTCTGAATAACAGGTTCCAAGTAGTCCTTGGTCTCTTGCTTGTAGACCTCCGTACATATACGAAATATATATGATATACTATTATTATTTACAAACTGCTTAAATAATATGCAGTGAAGTATGATAACACCTACCTGCATAAAATGAGCGAACTACAACAATTTTTATACGTCTTGCTAAAAGAGAGTGAAAAAGTTAAGAAAACCGGCAAACTAAAGACCGACACGGTTTTGCGCATTGTTTATTGGGCAGCGAATGCGGAATTTGGATACGACTCGCACTTTGTTATCTATGGTCAACGTCCAGATGCGAAGGTAAGCGGCAAATATGTTCCGTATCGCTTAAAATGCCAAACCCCGAAACAAGTTCAACAATTCGTGAGAACCGTTATTGGCAATGACAATGAACTCGCCGTCGAACTTCATCAATTCTACGGAAACACCGACGATACCGAAGACTGGTACAATATTGACTGGGAGAATACGTACGAAGATAGTAGTACGGAATTGATCGCGTTTGACCTATCATATACCATTGGATACGACGGTGTCCCCTTTATCGATTTCGAATCATCCTTGTCGAGTGTTCTAAATGCGATTGTGAATTATGAGGTAGTATAATCGATCGATCCAACCGATAATAGTATTTACGAGTAAAAGTTTAAAGATTTGACTATGTATTATTGCAATAATACACATTCATCCTATTACAAAATGTTCCGACTATACAATTCGCATAAATTAATAACAAAAGAAGATCCGTTCCATCTGCATAAACTTCTCGGAATCGTATGTCTCGCCAATTACGGATACAGATATTATTTACTGATTCGTTATGGGAGCATGGATTTGAATAACAATAATGCGGCATTCCTCGTATTGTATCATGCGTTGTTATCTGGGTCGAGTCTGGTGTTTCATATACCGTCGACGCGAAATAAAGGCGCGCCAATGATTTACCCCGAGTACCGTCTCCACAGTATTTTGTTTGTTATGCGTTCGGTGGTCTGTTATTTCTTGACTTATTATGGGATATCCATCGAATATAAATTTGCCGCATGTTACTTGACCATGGTACTGGCAGATGCAGTGACCGCGGCGCATCAAACGCATGATAATCCATCGAATACGACGACGATGCGCAATATGCCGTTCGATAAAAGAATCGGAGAGGAAGAACAACAGCAAATTATATTGATGCAGAGTAGTCAACAGATTGGCGCAACGCTGTATATGCTCGGTAATTTGGATTCGTGTTTCTCGCCCATGTTTGCCATACAGATTGCTGCGTTCTTAATGACTATGGTACGCAAAAGCATCATCGATTCAAATATGTGGCATATCGTCTACAATATAGCACTTTGGATGAATGCGTTGTGTTTTTATTCTCTGCCAACCGGGTATTTGGTCGCAGAGGTGATATTATTCCAGGTATTCTATTATTGGCGGTTTTCCAACATGAAAAACCGTCCTCGGTTGTTCTTAGGCAATAAATACGTTGGATGGACCATCGTATTCGCAGTATTTTATTTGTTCCATGGCAGTTCATTGGATAAAAAAATTACATTATTAATATCGCAAAATAATATGGATATGTTTGTTCGACATGCTATTACAGTTGGGTATTTGATTACTCAGACGTATAAATCCCGAGGACTTCTCGTCGCATTTCGTCCGAAAACTGAATAATCGTTTTACGTACCGTTTCTTCCGAGCAGCACATTAATACTGCGATCTTTTTGTTCGACTGCTTTACATTGAACTCGTAGTCGTATTTCAACCAAATAACGCGTTTCGTGAATGCATCAAGTGTATCCACGAATTGCCATATAGACGTGCAGAATTCGTTTGCTTTGTATTTTTCCGCCGGAGATGGGATGTCACTTTTTACCTGAAACATGCGGTCGAATTTTTCGACAACCGTTGTGATGTTTTGCTTTGCTCGTGTATTTCTCGATTTCATTCGGGTTCTCATCGGAATACTGCTTGTCGCGGCGAGACGAATGCTTAGCATCCTGAGCAGTTCGCTTTTTACGTACATCTCGGAGTAACGGTTGAACGGAATATATCCTTTGTAGTTCTGGGAAGATTTGAGCAAACCGAATTTGCTTGTGAGAACGAGTTCTTCGGTGGTAATATCGCGGCATTTGTAGAAATGAAGTTTCTTGAACTCGACTGCCTTCTTGACTGCCCATTTCTCATGAGTTACATAGAGGAGATTCTGGAGAGACTGGCGCTGGGGAACTGTTAGGGCAGGGTTCATGAGGAGACCCCGGGTATAATACAATTCCTGTGGAGACAAATGAAGCGTCTCAATGAGAACAAACAATAACATGATAATAAGCATTTTCATGATAACAGACGACATTATGGAGAATAAGTGAGGGGGGGTAGTAGAGTCGATAATATCAGACAGAATTGAACTTTTGGTTCTGTCCGGAATGACAAGAAAATGCGATCAATTTTCCAGGATTGAATTTATCGCCGTAGTAACCGCCTTCCACATCGAGACATTTTTTATTTTTACCTCTTGATGCTAGATTCACCCATTTCTTTCCTCGCCTCTTGAATTTTTGTGTTTTGGATCTCGTGCATCGTTTTTGCACTATACGACCTTTGTATACAGACAAGCATTTTTTCGTTGCTACATTTCGGAGTGTTTTCGTGCGGTGATTGTATCGGAACTTCTGGTTCGAACCATTATGACACGGGTAGACAATAGTTTGCAGATTTTCTGTGCGTAGTGCGCCCGGTATATCGACGCAATAATTTTGATTTTTATAGGTGGATGTGATTTTCATTGTTTATATAAATGTAACATATTTTTTGGGGTTGTGTATGATTTGGGGATGCCCGGGAGGTCTTGTCCCTATTTTTATGATTGTGAATATACCAAACATAATCAACGCTTGTTTTGCGGGATTTGGACCGTTTGGTCCACCTCTAAATCTAGAAAAATGCATTTTATTATTTGGTTATGTCTATTGCAGATAATAAAATGGAGTAGTCAAATCTTTATGTTCTTACGGTTGGGGTTGTTCTTTTTCTGAAGTGACCAAATCTTCAGTGACCCTAGGAGTCCTCCTGCTCGGTGTCAAACATTTCAGTGTGCTAACGCGCTTCGTATCTTCTAAATTACGCAAAGTAAATCCTCTCGATTCGTTATTAAAATGCAATGCTGGTACTGACTTCACTTCTCTCGCCTCTCTGTCATACACCACATCCTTTGCCCGATTGAGTCGTCCTTTATCTAACGCCCCTGTAAAAAATATTTTCAAATTCTTGATTTCCTTGACGGGTAACCCATGTTCGCGACCATATTTCTCTGCAAAGGCATGTAGTTTTTGGACCCTTGATGTCTTGTCTAACTTGTTCCATGCTGCCAATTTATTTGATTGCTTTTCACTTTCCAACATATCCTCCAATGCAGATAAATTTGTTTCGCCCCCATCAAACGGAGTCGTCTGTATCGCATTCTTGAATTTATTGGATAGTTTCGGCATCATAGAAGACGCAAATTCATATTCTGTAGGAGGGGTGTCGGATTTGGGTACAGAAGCGTCTAATAACGTTTCTTGCGGTGCCACTTTTGTCTCACGTTGAAATGCAAACATATTTATCAGTTGTCGTCTTTATATACTCTCACACCAATCATTTATCTTCTTTTATAAAAGATATTGTTTTATGTGAAAACAAGAACCATAAAACTACGCATACATAGAGAATGCTCATATCGAGCACTGAATATGCGATAACCTCTCGAATATTTCCGACGCCAAAAGGAATCCCGTGTGTTTTTGGCAGAAAAGTAATGACGCCCAAATAGGTGGACGCAATCGCGTATCGAACCCTCGGATAAAACGGATACTCCCACAGTATACCGAAAAAGAACCCGACGAACGTTTTCGGGTCGGTTCCCAGTTGTTCCGTATATCTCGCGATCCGGTAATACAACACGTAGCAAAAATACGCAAAGTCGATATAATATCTAGACCCTGGGAATTTCGCGTATTGCATATCACATGCCAAAAAATGGAGTTTCAATAAAATGCGGGGGGTTGGAGTCTGTCCGGTTTTCTTGACTCGGTGTAATGTGCGGTCAAAATCAAAGACCATATAATCGCCCTTGTTCAAGCACTTCTCACATCCATGGGTGATGAACTCGGTGACCGTATCGCGATTCCCATCTGTCGTGCCGATAATCGCACGATAAACACGTATTCCCGGGAAATAAAACAAAATACAATCGCGATGTGGTATTAAATTTGCTGCTGCTCCATACAGGGGTCCGTTCTCGAAGTTCGGTTTCGGGTTCGAGTAGTAAATCTCGTTCATTTCGACCATGTTGCGTAGAACTGCCGCAAATGAATTTGGCGATTCGAATGCGCCGACTCTCAACTCTTGCCAAATATCCGAATATTGTATCTTCTCGAAATTTGTTCGCATATGCCCTTTCAAATCCGTGTAATACGTATGGTGTGTTGTTGCGGTCTTATCTGGAATCTGAGATACATACTCGGATGCGATCTCTTCTAAAGTCGTCAAATAGGAAGAGGGCAATTTACCCATCCCTATGTTTCCATCGATTGGGTGCCGTGCCCCGGAACCTTGAATACAAGGGAGATTCAATGAAGCATCGTGGAGAGAATCTCGTAAGTCGAATTCCATTTTTACTATTACTATTACAAAATATTTATATCGTTGCGTATTCGTCTTCTCAGCATAAAAAATTACAATGTTTATGTGCCTTACCTTGTTACCTTATTGTCATTATATTATGCTTCGTCGTGGTCGCGGTCATCACCACTATCTTCTTGGTCCTCGCTATCTGACTCGACATACGTATGGATCGGATGAATGATGACGTCCAGTTCCTCTTTTGTAAGTATCCTACCTGTTTTGATGTATACGTCCACTTTTTTACTGATACGGTTTAGTCTGTCGACATTCATGTTTTGCGCGCCAGGAACTGCAACTGCTTCATTCGCATTTGGTTCATCGTTACGAACCTTTCCGAGATAGATTGCCCATTTTTGCTGAACTTGTGGAATATATCCTCGGTTCATCAGGATGTCATATAGGATCGCGCCTAGATATCTTCCTACCGGCCATTGCGCCTTCTTCTTTCTCCCGTCCGTCAGATTGACGATTAGATTTGCCTGTCGAAACACGTCGAACACGTATCCTAATATCGATACGACTGCTGCACGGTTGATCGGTTCCTGACTTTCAACGTGTTCTTCTTGTCTGGAAAACGATCTCGTAATAAACTCTTCTCCATAAATAGCACCAGACACCAAAGCAACCGCATTCTCCAAGTTCGGTTTGGAGTCACTGTCGCGATTTTGCGTATCAAAGAAATACTCGGTTATTTGTGTTCTCAGGGGATAGTCGGCATCATTCAAAAGTGCCAACGCCTCTCGCACTAATGGCGAATCTTCCTCTGACATGGAATACATTTGACCGTCGCTAACCCGCACGTTACGGTTTAAACGACGAAACATTTCACGCGTTTGTTTGCTGGTAAGGTTTCGCATGACGACCAGCGTGATTGGATGGGATTCGACGATGCGACGTTCTGCATCGGTCAATTCGCGCACATTCCCATTCAGTATTCTGCGGAATGTTGTTATGCGGTTACCCCCTTCCATCACTTCGCGGCGCTCTGTATATCCACCAGACCCGGTTGGTTTGATTTGCGAACCACAAATAATGGGCGGAATATAATACCCCTTCAAAATACTGTCGAGACAACTTTCCTGCATTTGTGCATTCCATACAAACGCACGATTTCGGCGATGAATATGAATCGGTTTATTATCGTCGTAGTCGTGACTGCCTTTGCGCCCAGAGAAATCTCCGTTGATTGCAGAAATCGTAGTTTGAATATTTTCGGTGCGAATTAGAGAAGACATGGTTTTGTTTTGATAATTTAGAATAATTGACGGTAGAGTGGGTGTATGAAGAATATTCGAATTCGGCATAAAAGTCATTCAATTTTATTTCGATTTTGCAAATAAGACAACCAAGCAGCAAAACATATTCCTCCAAAAATAAAATGGCGTCTACTCAGGCGACGTCCATTTATCAACGTCGAGTCGTCATTCGGTATCAATAGTTCGATGTCTAGTCGTATTTTGTGTTTCCCTTCATCAACACAAAACACGAATAGGCATATACGCTAGTCATATGGGAAAATCCCCATATGACTAGACGTCAAGCATGAGTCCCGTCAATAACCCGCTAAAAACCATGTTCGGTATCGGCATCCTATTGCTTTATGTTTGCAATAGAATATTTATGTTGTTTACGATGGACCATCTAATTTATTCACTTTCAACTGTTTCGTCGCAATATACCTCTCATAGTACATGGTTCGTCGACGCATATTGCATTCTAAACAAGCAATCACCACATTGTCGCGATTATGACCCTCGGCATTCGAGAGGCGCTCCAATGACCACTGGCGAGGGTCGCGTACATTTTCGTAAAAAAGCGTTGTCCATTTCTTACAATAAAAACACGAGAGGTTCGAAGTGACCAATAAATGGATAAGGTCCGGAAGTTGTATAAATCTAGTCGGGTCGTATAACTTTTTGATTGTATCTTGCGACCGATATCCCGACTGCTTGGTCTTTAAATGGGTCCGCAATATATTTATTGCGGTCTGGTCTGGGTAGGGTGACCCCGAATGGAGACTCGTGAGTATTGCGCATTGAGTTTCTTGGGTGGAATATTGTTCGGAAATGGCAGTCCATTGGTCGGATTGAGATACGATTTTTTTGCGGGGTATTTTTGGGTTCGGATGAGAGGAAGGGGGATCTGTAGAGGATGGGATTGCAATAATATGTTTTGTTTCGTCCATTATTTTAGACGCCGGGATTATATTTGCGTTGTCAACTCACATAAATATAATCGAATAAAAGACATAATTCAAAACATGTCATTTTCAAGTTTTAATCCGTCTGAATTTATTCGTAATTTCGAACCTAAATCGTCAACTTCGGAACAAAACCCGTTTTTAAATACTACATCCTCTCAACCATCTTCAGATTCGAACCAACTCAGCAATATAATCCGTCTTCCTATCCACGAAAACATTATTCGAAGACTGGATGAATTCATCGCGAAAAATAAAATACCGCATATTATATTTCATGGACCGTCTGGGTCGGGAAAACAGACCCTTGTCCGCGAATTTATTCAGAGGATTTACGGAGGGGACCGCGTCAAGATGAAAACCCACGTCATGACCGTCAACTGTTCACACGGCAAAGGAATTCAGTTTATTCGAGAGGAGTTGAAATTTTTTGCTAAAGCAAACGCGCAGACGAAATCGAACGTAGATGGGGGGAAATCGAGCGAATTCAAAGTGATTACGCTTCTTAATGCGCACCACTTGACCGTTGATGCTCAGTCTGCTTTGCGGCGATGCATTGAACTATTCAGTTACAATACGCGGTTTTTCATTGTTGTCGAAAACAAGGACAAGTTGTTGAACCCGATTTTGTCGCGGTTCTGTGATATTTTTGTGCCGGAACCGAATGTCGTGGAGAATGGACCTTCTATTAATTTGCATCAATACGTATTGTCGCAACAGTTCAAACAAGGGAACCAAGGTTCCCTTCGAAACCCTCCTTTTAACTTGGTACCAGATTCGTCCCTTCGAAACCCTCCTTTTAACTTGGTACCAGATTCGTCCCTTCGAACCCCTCCTTTCAATTCTACATCAGATGGTTCCCTTCGAAACCCGCATTTTAACTTGGTTCCAGATTCATCCATATTACCCCATACATTCGAACTGTCCTCTCTATTTCGCCATATTGATTTGCTCTACGAATCCGGCATCTCCTGCCTCGACCTCATGCTTCACGTCAAAACCCAACGCGACCTCTGGTCCGAACAAGAATATCACCGTGCCGTCATGCGATTCTACCAAATAAAACCCCAGTTTCGCTGCGAAAAACTCCTTATGCTTTTCATGATAAACTACCTTTATCGTGGAAAAAAATAGCAAATTACTTCTTTGCTTTTTTATCTGCTTTTGCCTGTTCCTTTTCCCTCAATTTACGCTGCTTCTCTTCTTCTTTCTCTTTTACTTTTTGCTGTTTTTCTGCTTCTTTTTGCTGTTTTTCTGCTTCTTTGTCTAATGCAACTCTTTGTTTACGTGTTGCATTCGCTTTCTTCCTCTCCTCTTTCTCTCGTTCTTTGTCGAGTTTTCTTGTTGCGGCATTCTGTTTCTTTTCTTGTGCTGCTGCCCGTTTCGCTGCTTTGGCAGCAAATTTATCTAATTTTGCAGTCATTTCTGCTCGTACCGCGTCCTGTGCTTCTTTCAGACTCTCCTTGAATGTATCCGTCAAATCGGCATCCGCAGTTTCCTCCAGTTTACGCTCTTTTGCTTCCTCTCTAGCAATTTGTTTCTCCTCTCGTACCTGCTCTTTGATGACTTTCCGGATTTCTTTTTTCGCATCTTTTTGAAACCTCTTGAGGCGCTCCGTCGCAGAATTTGCCCGTACAGTCATTCGCTTCAACCATATCACATTCCGCTTCTTTGTTTTTTCCAACCGCTTTTTTGCATCTGCTATACTACTTCGCACCACCCGCGTCTCAAGAGGTGTCAAATCGGTTTTCAGCAAATGATTATAGGAACGAATCCGTTTTTGTTGAGAGGACACGTCGGATTTCAATTGCAGTTCAACATTCGCCAATTCCTCTTTCACTGTATCCTCTAAATCTTTTGCTCTAGAGAAGACAGGTTGTGTTTCCAAGAATTTGTCGAAATTCGGCGCATCTTTCCATTCTTTCTCGCATTCTTTCAGTTTGTAGTAAGTCGACCTCTGGTACTCTTTGAACTCTAACGGATTGTCTTTTCGCGTCTGGCGGACAAACCGGAACTTGTCGGATTTCATCTTTTTCGCGGTTTTCCAGTCTTTCGCTAAATCTGCCATCTGGTCTTTCCATTCTTTCGCCTTTTCCTTCGCGGTCTTTATCATCTTGCTCGTGTAGCGTTTGGCAAGTTTATAACAGGCATCGCGCTGCTCTTCCGGATAGTCCATGCAAACCTTCTCTACTTTGGCAGTATTCCCCTTCGTGAACCCCTCTAAAGCAGTATCGTATTTCGATCTTGCTTCATCCACCGTCGTCTTTAGGGCATCGGCATGCTTATCGAGAAGAGATGCACCGACGACATCGAAATCGTCAATATCTTTTGCGGTTTTCGCGTCGACGAGAGGCACCTGAACCTCTCGCAAAATCGGGCGCGCGAACTGGCGGACATCGCCCTCTCGATTCAAATAACTGATATGTCCTGCAATATCATCCAGGAACATCTTACTGCCCACATCGGTGAAATCGCCTTTGTCATCCAGGAATCGGTCCGCAAACTCCTCGAATTCAGTAGGGATTTGCTGCTCCGCAGGTCGGCACAAATTAACGAGTTTGACCAATTCGAGAGGATTCTCCGTGATGGGCGTGGCAGTCATGAAAAGAACACGGACAGAATCTTTCCCAGAAACCGCATACGAATTCATGAGTGCTCGGTGGAAAGCAGGCATATCTGGACGCTCGATGGACGAGAGGTCGCCGCCTCCATACAATTTATGTGCTTCGTCGATGATCAAAAGCGTTTTGCGGAGAGGATCGAGTTCACCATTGCGTTTCACCAGTTGGTCGTAATATTGATTGTTCTGGGAAACCAGATTGCTAAATTGTTTGTAGGAAATGGGTCGGACTCCCCAGGATTTCGAGAGGAGACGCATTCTTCCTGGCATATCTTCCGGAATGGGAATACCTGCCTGGACTTTATCGCGGATATCCTCGTGACAGACCATATCGAACATGTTTTTCCAGATATCGTTCTTGAGAGTGGTGCGGGTGACCCAGAGGATGGTATATCCGAGAGGTTCGAATTGACGGGTGGCAGTGGCAATCGCAGTACATGTTTTGCCGGTACCGACGGATTGCCAGAGAACCATACCTTTAATCGGATTTGCTGCAGTGAAATAGGTACTGATGAATTCTTGGGTGGGGGATAGTTTGATGAGATTGGGCGCTCCTCCTGTCAAAGATTTAATCGGTTTTTTTGCGACTTGTACTTTTGGTGCAGGAACAACATCGAGTGATTTTTGCATGGGGGCAGACAAAGGCGGTCCTTCATATCCGCACAAATTCTCCATGGTCACTGGCGGCCACTTGTTCTCGCTGAAGTATTTTTTGATATATCGTTTGACTGCCTTGTATTTTTTGCCGGGTTTCGAATTTCGCATCAACTTGATACGGAGGTTTTCTTCTGCGGTTACTCGTCCGCCGGGTCCTTTCGTCCCTTGAACTACGATTTCCTCCTCTCCCTCTCCCTCTGACTCATTGTCGTCGTCGGAATTCGTTCCTCCGGTGAATATTTCTGTTACATAACTGTTTTTGGAGCGATCGACATTGCTATCGACATTGCGATCGCCACCTCCTCTCGACAACGCCGCGTTTTCATCTGCCGAAAATTGGTGAATCGGTTTGTTCAGTCGGTAATCCACCGACCCTTTAATCGCAAGTGCCTCCAAACTCGTCGCTAAATTGAGAAGACGAATGTCGATGTTCTTACTCTGCAAATAATATTGGAATGCGGTCTCTGCACCGTGGAAATCGGGGCGGTATTCGGGGGCGATGGAGAGGTCGTATTTCATGACGTAGAGCGGCCACCCTTGACGCGGGTTAAACTGCAGTCCCTTCTGTCCACAAGTACGCGTTCCGCGCCCAATCACTTGTTTCTGGTCCGATGCGGTCGTCTGTGGTTCGAAAATATGGACGTATTTGATGTCGAAGAGGTCGATTCCTTCCTTGAATCCACTGTCCATGACGATGATATGGGCAAGGTCGCCGTAGACGTTGTCGGGGCGCGAGTTAAATTTTTTTAAAGCGTCTTTCTTCACGGCAACGCGGAGAGGTTCGCCGTAAATACTGACAGACGAGAGGAGAAAGAAATTCTTGCCCTTTGTTTTAAGCAATTCTTCTTCGGATTTCACGGTTATTTGGATTTTCTTGTCTTTTTTATTAGATTTTCCGACCACAAGCGGAATTGTATTGTACCCAAGATTATACCCTTCGGAGAGGAGAGCAGCAGCAACTGCTTTTGCGCCCTGTGTACTCTTGATATCGGAGAAAATGAAATGCTTGAACCGGCGTCCATACCGCGCCTCGTCCTCTCGATCGAATTTACGGATATTTTGCAGAATCTTGGCAAGTTTAGGCGACCTATAAGAGAGGTCTTTTGCCGTCTTCTTGGCATCGAATTCGGGTTTGTCGAATTTATTATGATTCGCGATGGTTCCCCAGTTAGAGGTAGTGCGCACACAAGTTGGGTCGACAACGGTCTGTTTGTTTGTCTGGAGGAGTTTTTCTAGTTCCGCTACTTTATGTGTGCTGGTTAGTTCTTCGAATTGACCTATGATATTTCGTTTGTAACCAAACGGCATTTCTACGGGAGCAACATTTTGAAGACGACCATTGCGTAAGTCCCATGTTTCAGTTGCAGCAATATAATCGGGGGTTGGGACAGACATTTTTGAATCTTTTCCAGGAGGGGTTTTTGTTCTAGACGTTGACTTCGAATCGTATTTTTTAGATGACTGTTTGGATGATTCTTCTGCTGATGATTCGGATGCTTGTGACGTAGACGAATTTGATGAGTCTGGCATAATATATAATGTTGATTTATTTCTGCGTACAAATGGTCACTAGATAGAAATCATTTCAAACTATAGGACTTTGTATCAATGGACGATTTCACTGTTTCGAATTTGCATTCTTCCCGCGACGAATGGTGTGCGCGTTTAGTCAATATCCTGACACCTCTCATCATTGAAGGACTGAAATCGATTTTCAACGAGGCATGGAAAATGTCGGTGGAGAATGACGAAGCATCAAAGTATTTGATGACTTTCCAGAATCTACTTTGCAGAGTACCAAAATGGAATGCGGAGATCATCGAAGACGAACGCAAACGAATAATTGAGAGGAGCGGGTGTGGATATTTAGAGGATTTGATTACCTGTGTTCATGTGATTCAACTGAAAACATTGACGTGTATTCGAGTAGGAAACAAGCAGAAGAAAATCGATATTAGTATCCCTAAATTGGACGCTTTTTTGCATAAGGCATATATTCATGCTGCGCGAAAGTCGTATACGAACGTATATTTGTTCGAGAAGAACGTGAATCCTCTCATGGTGCAAAAACACAACCGCGAATTGGAATTGATTGTACAGGAATGTATTCTTGCTGCGGTGCGCGAGAGCATTCCTACGGAGGCAATTATCCGTGCTTATTTGGATGAGTCGGTGGAACAAGAGGAGGAAGTGGTCATTGAACCCATTAAGGAAGAAGGGCAGATTCTTGGCGCAGCACAAGGAACGGAAGGTTCAGAGGATAATGTGCCCGAATTCCCGCCGGAAGAATCTCCGCCATCACTGGTTCCTGCTATCGCGGATTTGGACACAAAACCAGTGGTAACGAGGTTGGCGTTCAATGATGTCGACGAAGCGTTTGGCGGCGAAAATGGACGCGAAGAAATCGTCGCTCCTAAGAACATTGAGAGGTTGGAGGAAATTAGTGCTGCACGTAATTTGCAGCGCAAATTGGAAGAGGAAGGGGCGGACGATGGCGACGATGAAATGCCGCTTGACCGCATTACCATAAATGACGACCCACTTGATTTGGGCGATCTGGGAATTACGGATTTAAACCCGAAATCGTTTGACGATGATTTGAAACTGGATTTCGAAGAGATTATGTGATAGAAAAACAAGACACCTCAAATCCTCTCACACCTGAATGGATTCGACCGTTGCACTCGTTGCATGCGTTGACGACATCTTCCAGACTATTATAAATGACCATATCTGCGCCTATTCGCGCGGCAATTTCCTCGTCTGTTTTATTATCAGACGCAATTAATTCCGATTCAGTAGGTATCGCGATTCCATATATATTTGCGTGTCTTACAGGCGGCGCAATACTCGCAAATATTATCCGTTTTGCTCCTGCTTTACGGACAATTTCGACTATTTGCTTGGACGTATTCCCCCTGACAATCGAATCGTCAATGACCAAAACGACCTTGTCCTGGAATTCCTGGTCTATCGTATTCAACTTCATCTTGAGGGACCGTTTGCGCTCTTGTTGAGAGGGCATGATGAACGTCCGTCCGACATAGGCATTTTTAATAAGACCTTCGCAATATGTTTTTTGCAGAATATAGGAGGCACGGAGAGCAGAAATACGTGCAGAATCGGGTACGGGCATGACGACATCTATATCTGCAAGTATATTGGGATAATCCCGTAGGATTTTTTTCGCTAATGCTTCGCCCATGTTTTTTCGTGCTTGGTAGACGAGGATTCCGTCGATGATGGATTCGGGTCTGGCAAAATAAATGTACTCGAATAAGCATGGAGTATGTGCAATATGGGTGTTGATGATTTCACGGGAAATTCCATGCGCGTTGACAATCACACATTCACCGGGTAAAACATTGCCAATCAGGTCAAACCCGACAGATTGGAGCGCGACGCTCTCGGATGCAAAGGCATATCCGTATCCTCCATTCGTAAACTCGTCCGCGCGCTTACCCGTAAACTCGTCCGCACGCTTACCCGTAAACTCGTCCGCACGCTTACCCATACAGAGAGGACGAATCCCGCGCGGGTCTCTAAACACCACAAGACCGAACCCGCGAATCATTACTGCAACCGAAAACGACCCTTTGCATAATTGCATAACGACATTCATGGTACAGAATATTGCGGTATTCGTTAATATCGGAAACTCAGTATGCATTCGCAAAACAAAATCAAATACCTGCAATAATAACTGAGAATCGGATACATCTGTAGCGATATTTTCGCCGAATTGATGCAGAAACTTGACCAAATCTTCCGTGTTTGTCAGATTCCCATTGTGGACAAGTGATATTTTGTCGCTATTGAGAGGTTGGGCAGAGTCGACGGAGAGGGAACCCGCGGTACAATAACGCACATGCCCTACTCCGTAATTCCCGGGTAACTCGGTATGCGATACACGGTCAAACACTTTATCCACTTTTCCTATATTTTTTCGTTTGTGGGTCTGTTCGTCGTCGCATGTATGAATTCCTGCGGCGTCTTGACCCCTATGTTGAAGGACAGTAAGACCATTTAAAATATAGGGGTATGCTTGGGCGGTCTTGTTTGAAAGAAACACCGCAAAAATTCCACACATTGTTTTTATAGTATATGAAAAACAATGTTTTATATGATTTTTGTATTATTCATTGCATATTAGTACATTTCTGGGTCATAAGGAACAACGAAATCATCTCCACAGTTTTTATAACAGTACATATTATCTTTATTTGTTAATACCCAGTCTTCTGGTGCAGTGTAGTATTCCGGAATAACATCTGACAATTTTTGTATGTGTTTTGAAGTTGCCCACCAAAAGTTTCCAGAGTAATGAATTCCGTTATAATTACAACCATACGTTTCTTTTTCACCTAATATGTTTATCACATTTTTCCAATTTGTAATATTACAATCCAACATGGATTGTATCCATTCTAATACTTTTGGTTCATGTTTCGTTCCATACCACCTTATCCCTTTTGTATGTAAATAAAAATACAAAGTGTTGGAATCGTCTTCGTAACTACTTTTTTTCATATGTAATAAAGTCGGGCGTTCATATTCTTTTGCATTTCTGATGTATATAATTTTAACCTTTTTGTCATTAAACCTCTCATACGGTATTAATTTCGAATCATCAGAAACCACACCCAAACGTATTTCTTTTATATTTTCGTATAGTCCGGATTCTTTTATACTAGTCATAAGCATGTCATAACTCTGTTTCCATTCCCCTTTTTGGTAAACATGTATATAACCTACTATATTCTTGGAATTCATATCTATTTCCGAGTTTACACCATTTCGCATCGCACAACTTGTGAATGCGCAATCAGTGGTACATTCCTCATTTTCAAACGTTTCTGTTCTATAATTTATGGAGGGTTCTTCATTCTCTCTGGAAAATAACTTGTATGCGGAATATACAAGACAACTAAATAAGATGATTAATATCAAAAATATTATATTGATGTGAACTGTTTTCATATAGAAAATAAGGAGACATCAATACACCTTCGTAAACTCTGGCATATAACCCCTGACTCTTATAGGAAATCCGATTCAGGTTCAAAACAACCACGAATCTAGGTCGATGTCGTCTATCAAATATCGCGCCTTGATTTTATCTGCCATGATTTTGTTTACGATATCGCGTTTCTTCTTTTTGTAAGACTGTATTTCTGCTATGAGTTTTTCGAGTGTAATGCCTGGACTCCAATTGTCGCCGCAGTTTAACGACGAACAACAAAAACAATTCTGACCTGTCACTTTTCGGAATATGTCTTTGCCGTTTTTAGATATATATCTGGTTCTTAGGAACTCAAGGTAAGGTCGGTTTTGGAAAAATATCGTGGGAGGGCGAAAGGGGTAATCTCGTGTTATTATGAATCCGTAAGTCTGTAACCTGTCATCCGGTTCGATATTGTAGATAGTTACTTGCGCTTCACCTTTTTCCGTTTCTTCTACATCTATTTGGTCGTAATTTTTGTACATTTTGTCCAATTCATTTTTTAACCGTTTCCTTAAAGCAACTACTTTGAATCGCGAGAGGATTTCGTTGTTTCTTGCTATTAATTGTTCGTTCATTTTATGGGATTCATTTACCCGATTACCTTTGTATCAGTTTTATGTAATTTATACGTATTTCTCTGCTTCCAACCAATACGGATTATTGTTGCATTTTCGGTCGGTTAACGTCTGGTCATATGGGCAAATACCCATATGACCATCGTATATGACTAGACATTAATTGGAATCCATTGTTTTCGTAGTATTTTTTGTATAGATGAAGATTGCTATGAACGTCTACAACTATCTTTGAAATGGAATTCGTTTTTGCGACTTTTTCGGTAAATTTGAGAAGATTTTCATTGAGTTCTTGTGATGTAATTGGGTCGAGAGGTTCTTTGTGTAAATTGCCATTTTCGCCGTCATTCAAACCTAGATACTCGATTTTGATATAATTTTGTGGAGGCGAAGTATGAACAGTATAATCGAATGCGGCAATAAATGTGCTTCCTGGGTCAGTGAATTCCCCGTACCAGTAGTCAAATATGGAGGTCGTTTTCCATATTCGAATCGAATTTTTGTTGTCTTTTTGATTGTGTTCGAATGCGATTCTAGGACCAACGCAGAACAAACAGTTTGAATTTATGATAGGACCTTTAACGAGAAGCAAGTATAACTCATCTAGATTCGGTACCAACGTGGTTTTGTTGTAAAATCTCATTTTATTGAAGGGGTCTGTAATTATTACTTGGGATTCTTTATTTTGTTGTGTGGCGTAAACAACAAAATATATATGCGTTACGCGTTAGACCCCAGGTACGCGTTACGCGTTAGACCCCAGGTACGTGTTACGCGTTAAAACCCAGGTGCGTCAGTAAATACTTGTGCTGCCCCCTCCTGTATCACCTTCGTATCCGTAATCGTATTCACAAACTCGCTGATCTGTTTATTCGAATTGAAAAAGAAGAACCCTCCTGCTAAAGAACTGACAAACACCAAAACTAGGTCTCTCACAAAAAACTTGAGAGGTTTCATCTCCTTCTGTTTGTCGATGAATCGTATTTCGATGAATTTGAATACACAAAAAATAAGGGTTGTGATGATTGCGACGATAAGCATGTTTTCCATTTTTGAGTAAAAAAGTTATATATTATTCTGCAGACTGGGGATGTTGAGTTTTGACGCGCAATTTCGCTCAAATGCAGACTAACAAACCTTTGGAAACGCTCAAACAAACCTTTAACAAACCTTTTGACGAAGGGCGCTACGCGCCCTTTATTCATCCGACCTCACAAAATGCTCGGGCATCCGACCTCAAGCGGAATTGATTTATTCATCCGACCTCACAAAATGCTCGGGCATTCGCCCTTGGAGCGGAATTGATTTATTCATCCGACATCACAAAATGCTCGGGCATTTGCCCTTGCGTCTAGTCATTAGAGTGGAATTGATTTCTGGAACAAATACACATTCCGGATTTTACCCGATTTTCCTCCCACCAATCCTATTTTCCCACGATACTTGAAACTCGTTATTTCTTGCACCCTCTTAAACAGAAAATCGCGAATCTTACCCGCAGATGTATCATCAATATGGATTGCAAAGAATGAATTCGCGTATAAATGCTTCTCCGTCAACTTAAACAGAGGTTCATAGAATTCTCGATACCAATCGCGGTATTTCGGGTTTTTAGGATGATACTCCTCATAGTCGAAGAATGGCGGACTCGTGAAGGCGAAATCGAACTGCTCCTCTTTCAACCATGAATCACAATTTTCAAATGGAACTGAATAAATATCATATCCACTATCGAACTTGATGTGTCTATCCTCATGAATAGTGACACTATGCCCAAAATCATGTTGGATTTTCGTGTATCCTTCTACCAGATTTGTATTTGGGTCGAATCCGACATATTTTTTGACACATGTAGATGCTAATGCACCACACATGCGATCACCCCATCCCATACAAGGGTCAAGGACCCTGGATGCCCCAAAATACTCGTATATGGATTTGGCATACATCGGCATGAATGTGGTTGCAATCTTGTAGTTGTATTTTCTGGTGAGACTCCATTTCGCTTCATTGGGGTCGCTTGATGCGAGAACCTCTTGTGCTAAACTCGACTTTGGGTCCTCCCATATTTCCGTGAAACTTCGGAGCGATTTGGTTCGTCCCGTTTTGGGGTCTGCCAACTTGAGACGGGTTTTCAGGATTTCTTGCTCTTGAATTGCACGCACGTAGTCGGCAGGTTGGTCGTCGATGATTTTGTAGACGATTTCGTAATTCGGGTCGTCGGTGGAATATTCAGGGAGTTCGGAGCAGATACGGAGACGGTAAGACTCGAGTTGGTCAGGAGTGAGGGAGTCGATGAGGAGGGGGATTTTTTTGTGTTTCTTGTCTATATTCGGAGACGGTTCTTTCGTATTATCGAGCATCATTTGTTACTATTGGAAAAACTTTATGTAAACGTGGGATAATACGTTTATATAATATTTGCAATCTATGAATCAATTTTCGATTGTAGCAGAAGTATATAGATGCGCGATTTATTCACTGACGGATTCAATTCATTCTGGCATTTCGTTTTCGGAATACTCGGATTTTATTTCTGGTGGGTTGTGTTGTTTTTCGGTGTATACCAGTTAAAATACCCACGCGATACGAATACATTGATTGACTTGACCGAATTTATGCTCGGGTATTTAGTAATTTTTATTTTGTACAAAATATATCCCAAAAACAAAATAGCATCCTTGATAAAATAGCAAATATTACACATACTCCCGCTCCACTAAATCCAAATTCAGTCCATATTGCCGAACTTCCGTCAAGTCCAATTTCGCTGCCTCCCTCGGATCCATCAAAAACTGCGAAAAAATCGGATATTTCAACTGTTCTTGCGGCGTGTGCCCGTGAACATTACGCGCAATCATCTTGTACAATTTGAATCCAGGATACCTCTCCTCTCCATCCCGGCGATACATCACATTCCTTCCATTATCATCCAGACACCAACGGTAAATGGTCTCCTGAAATTCATCACGAGGATCATCTTCGTCCTGAATAATGAAATCGTATATGGACGTGCCCAACCTACACAAATCGAAACTCGGGTTCGGTTCTATACGCGGTCGTTTCTCGTTGAAATACGGTTCTGTATTGTATTGCGAATGGGCATCGCCCTTCGGTGCAAAACTGTCGCTGCAATAAATTTGGTCCTTGAACCGGTAAATGGCGCGCCCGAAATCGATAATTTTGAAGATTTTTCCATAGGTTGGCACCCGGTAGAACCGGTTATCGTATTTGTAATATAAATATTCAATGTCCGTGTTGATATACATGATGTTGTTGGTATGGAGGTCATTGTGGGTGAAGTGGAATGCTTTCTGGAATGCGATGAGTGTCATGATGATTTGCATTAAATAGGCAGCGCCGGAATCCTCGTTGATTTCCTGGTCCATGAAGAGTTGGTCGAGGGTCCCGTCGCATTTTTCGAGGAAGATGAGATTTGCGGGGAAATTTTCGATGTAGGCGTATGCCTCTAAGGACTCGTCCGAACCCAAGGACTCGTCCGAACCCAAGGAATCTTCAGAGTCCGAGTCTGAACCAGAGGACTCGTCTGATCTAGCGGAATCGTCAGAACCTGATCTAGAGGACTCGTCTGATCCAGACTTAGAGGATTCATTCGACTCCGAACTGTAAGTTGAACCACTTTCCGAATCAGAAGTCTCCGACTTTTCATATTCACATGAAATATTCTCCTCTGTCGGTTCGATTGTCTGAGAGGACGAAGATGCGACGTCCAACACATCAATCCCTAAATCAGAAGCATCCATTTCCTCCTCCAAAACAAGTCGCTTCTTGTTGGCGCGCGACCCGCCTATCCCCGCAAAATCGTCAAACCGGTCAACGTTTGTCCCGCAACTTATGGTAACACCCTTACCAATATGGTCCATGAAATAATTCGATTGCTGCAAATAATCTAGGTCGTCGGTAACGGTCGCTTTAAACACTTTCTGAACTGCTAAATGAGACCCGTAGAAGTCGATGGCATTTAGCATATTGTGCTGCTCTTTTAATTTGCTGCTCAAGAAGGAAAAGAACCCGTCGACATAGGAAGCGTTCTGTTTATCCGCGATTTTTGCAAAACATTTGTCGCGATTGGAGAGGGTAGGGAGAACAAGGAGGTTTTTGTTATGTTGATACTTTCCCACTAAATAGTGGATCGGATCAAGGAGAGGCGACGACTTGACAAAGTAGGGTCTGTCAAACGTCTCATCCTCTACATAGTGTGGGTGATTGAGTCCAACCCGATTGTAGTTTGATTCGTTCAAGACGAAAAAATCGGTGTAGAGAGGACTAAACGACTGGATTTCGGAGACAATGAAGGGGTTGTATTGGTTGGCAATATCATCTTCCGTCACCTCGTATTGTTTTGCTAAACCGGCAAGATCTAGATTCTTTATTTTTCGGTAATTGATCTGTAATGGGTCACTTGTCATGGGTGTTTTACGTAGAGGTTCCGTAGTAGAATGAAATTGAGAGGGCAGTGACATTTAATCGGTATTTGCTAAAGTTGCTGGAGACGTATATTTAGGACCAAAGAACTATTTGTGGTTATCTTTACGGACAGCATTCTTGTTTTGCTAATCACTCGAGGTCTGGTCGTTAAGAGTTGTTTCTGAAAATATCTATTTATTGTATCATCCTCTCAACCACGACGAATACGAAATGAATCTAGACCTCAAAAAATTCGATATGCGCTGGATTACCTTTAAACCAGAAGAAAACAAAGGACCCGTCATTGTTCTAATAGGTCGCCGTGATACCGGAAAATCGTTTTTGGTAAAGGATTTGCTGTATCATCACCAGGATATTCCGGTCGGGTTAGTCATTTCAGGGACGGAAATCGTCAACAATTTTTACTCTCAAATCGTCCCTAAATTATTTATCCATCAGAAATACAACACCGTATTGATTGATAAAATTTTGCGACGACAACACCAGGTGGTGAAGCGGTTTAACTCGGAGATGGAGCAGTACAAGAGGGCAACGATTGACCCGCGTGCTTTTGTGATATTGGACGATTGTCTCTATGACGCGAGTTGGGCACGGGATGAACTGATGCGCATGCTTTTCATGAATGGACGGCACTGGAAAGTCATGTTGATTATTACAATGCAGTATCCTCTCGGCGTTCCTCCTGCTTTGCGAACCAATATCGATTATGTGTTTGTATTGCGAGAACCTACCTTAGGGAATAGGCGGAGAATCTGGGAAAATTACGCGAGTATGTTTCCTACGCTGGAACTGTTTTGTTCAGTGATGGACCAGACGACGGAGAATTATGAGTGCTTGGTTATCCATAATAATGCGAAATCAAGCAAGATCAATGAGCAGATTTATTGGTACAAGGCAGAAAATCGTCCTGCGTTCAAATTGGGGAGCAAGGAGTTCTGGGAGAAATCGAAGGAATTGTGTAGCGATGATGAGGATGAGTTTGATGCGAGCAAGGCAAAGAAGAAGAATGCGGGACCACAGGTGACGGTGAAGAAGTCCAAATGGTGAAGGGTGCTAATACAAAATTTGTGGTTGATAATAAAATATATAATTATATAATTATATATAATGTCGAACAAAATTGATAATATAACGAAGTTAGAAGAATTCATAACAGACTTAACAAAAAAATACCCACAATCGGCATTTAAGTTCAAGTTATATCATAGTTCTGATGATTTCGTATTTGGTAATAGTACTGAATTTATTGGAGAAATTTTATTGAATCTCGATGACATAGAAAAAATAAAAAAATTAAACAGACTTATGATTAATCAAACTTTAATACTAGAACTCAAAAATGATGAATTCAAAATCAATCGTACTGTAGTTTATTTTAAACTATCAATAATTACTAAATTTAGAAATTTATTAGGAATAAATCATAACCCAATTTCTGGCGAAATAAAACGATTTATTATAAATATTCAAAAGTATCATACGAAGAAGTCGTCCTATATTGGAAATAGCATAAATAATCAAATAAAATTAGACCTTTTAAACTATTATGATTATATAATAGATGAAATTTTATATCACAAACTTAATACTAAAGAAGAAATAGAAAAAGCACTGAAAGATTTAAATATGATTTTAAACTGGTATAATGAACAGTATAAAACACTTGATAAAGAAGATACAGAAATAACAACACCCGCACTTATACTGGAAGTTGAAGAATACAATTTGTTTTTTCTACAAAAAATTGAAAAATATATAACCGATATGAAAATTCAGATAATTATGTATCTTATTGATAACGAATCTACTAGTAAAAACGGTTTAACCCCATACATTGAAGATTTAAACAAAATTTCAGAAGAGTATAACGAAAAGTGTAAACCACTTGAAGATAGTAGTCGTTTTGACTTAAAAGTTAAAAAAAAATACAACAATATATGTTCTGAATTTAAAGATTATATCAAAGAAAATATAAAGAAAGTTAAACAAAAGATACCCGAACCAATAGATAATTCGATTCAAAAACAATTTCAAGATGGCACTACTAATATAAATTCGGGAGGCAAAAAAAGTAGAAAATGGAAAACCGATAAACGTCGGTGGATTTTGAATAAAAAGAAATCTTTACATAAAATCTACACCGAACGAAAAACAGTTTACAATGCCAAAAAATCAAAGAAAAATCGTCTAACAAAAAGAAGACGATAAATCCGCGTTCATTTTCAGGAGCAACTCATTGGGTAGTTGCTCCTGCACTTCGTATTTAATTTCCCACATCCTACGCCCTCCGGGAGTCGCACTTCGTATTTGGTTGCTCGAGTTTCAATATTTCAATATATTTCCAAAAATATATATTGAAATCTATTTTTTATTAACAGGACGATTCCCCGAAAAACAATTGAAAACACAAGACAATGAACACAAACTCAACTTGACATCATTCGACTTCACATCAGGTTCAATTTCCACATCCACCTTATTATTGTTCAGTGCGTCTACCTCTGTTTCCGCCACATCGGTTGGTCTCTTTTCTTCAGACACGAGTTCTTCGGTCTCTTTAATGTCTAGTCGTATTTTTTGTTGCCCTTCAATAACTGCCTGAAGGGCAGTTATCTTATAGCAACGGAAAATGCAACTAGTCATATACGATGGTCATATGGGTATTTGCCCATATGACCAGACGTTAACTTCAGGGAGTTTTTCAGTATTGATTTGCGACGACGACATGTATATACCTTCCTAAAACATTAGAAATTGCCAACAATCCATGAATGAGTAAAATTCCCTCAATTTTGAACATAATCGGGGGGTTTGGGTCCATAAAACTATACACCTGGTCTCCCGTTCGAATACGCCACGGCAAATACATACCAAAATACTGGTTAATACCCTCCCTTTTTGCGGGACTAAGCGAAGCGAATGTCCCTCTTATTAGTAACAAATTATCTATTTAATTGACACAACCAGCGGTATATTTATTATAAATAAATATTATATTATGATATGTCGAAAAAATTTAACGTATTTCAAAGAGGGAGTAATGGTAAACCAGAGTCAATAGGAGTAGTTACCGTTTTAAATGATATATTTACAGACGAACAGTCCATGATTGTTTTAGGAAAATTAGTTAGTTCTTATAGTAGTTTCAATGGCGATTGGGTTAAATGTGAGAAAGGCACCGGAGGAGAGTTATCATATTCACTATTCGATTCTAATACTAACGCAAGAAAATATACAACAATTACGCTCAAAGAAAAAACGTTTACAAATAATATACGAAATTATTTTACTGTTTTCGGACAAAGCGGGTTTGAACGTCTTAAAATAAAAAGTTGGGATGAAGATGTTAAAAATGTGTATGGTGAAATTTCGATAAAATCTTGGTGTAGTAAAGAATCTCAAGAAATCGCAATCATTGAACTAAAAGATATGAAAACCCTTCATCACTTGGTTGATATACCAAAAGACACTATATGCGAAAAAATCGGAAAAGAATTCGACTCAATAAAATCAATGACGGATGGAGGAAGAGGATCGTTTAACAACGCATATATTTTAACAAAAGGTGAGAATAAATATATATTGCGATTGACATATTGTACAGAAGGAAAATGTTGGAAATCTGAAATGTATGGGTTGCTTATGCAGGAATTATTAAGATCGATGGATGCTGGGTTAAAAGATGGTATTTGTAAAATATACGATTTTGGAACATACTCAAACACCCATTCTAAAAAAGACCAAGGTGCATATGCAATTATGGAATATCTTCCAAATTCATTTGACTTACCAACCGTGACAAAATATGACGTTGTCCAAAAGACCGAAAAGTTTAATCAATTGTTGAATATATTGAAAATTATGCATAAAAATGGGTATGCTCATTTAGACATAAAATTCGATAATGTTCGTATGGATGATAACAACAACGTAAAATTACTCGATTTTGGTTTTGCGCAATTTATTTCTAAACCCTTACTCGTCGAACACGTTTTATATACAAATGATATATGTTTGTCAGACCACTTTACAATTAAAGGTAGTATAGGGTTCTTAGACCCTACATTAACTCGTTTCAGTCATTTATGTTTGAATTTAGACTTGTATGCAGTCGGACGCATGATTTACTACAGTTTTCAAACCGAACGCGATATTGTAAACAAATATGTTGATATATTCAAATATGTATTGAGAGACTCCCCTATTCCAGATAAAGATACAGATAAAATGAATCTATTCAAAGCGATATTTGTTTTTAATTATCGAGAATATACTTCCGAATCATTTCAAATATTAACTAATTATGCAAGACAAAAAGATAATATTTACACAAAAATGTTTGAAGATTACAAAAATGCAATCGAATTATTTACAACACGAAGTACATACACGGGCGTGGTTTCACGTGATGTCGCGAAACAGAACACGGCAATTAACCTAATTAAAAAATATGGAGACCCGTACACAATAACCGAACCGGGCAAAGAAAGACCCAACCCGGGAAATACTGAAATAGGCGGAAAGAAAACACGTTATAAATCCAAGCGCGGTTTTAAAAAATCAAGGAAACAACGTCGAACCAAAAGACGTCGGTAAATGTACATTTCATTAACGTCTGATTTCCCGAAGGGAGGATTTCTCCACCGGTGGAGCAATCCTCCTATACAGCGTTTGCATTTGGTTCCCTTCTGTAAACTTGTGATTCGCTGAGGGAGGTTTTTTGCCCATATGACCAGACGTTAAGACCTACTTATTCAATTTCATATATAACCCTCCCCAATCCATTCGCCGCCCACAACAATCCATGCATCATCACCATTCCACCAACCTTATGCCAATGAGGGTTCCGCAAATCCATAAAACTATACACCGGGTCTCCCGTTCGAATACGCCACGGCAAATACATACCAAAAAACCAGACCCACAACCACACATAAGATATTTGCAGTGTTTGTGGACTAAAGTAATAAGGACATGTGTCTTTTCGTATATCGGTCGATATTATTTTTTGCAGTAATATGGCGAGAGGAGTGCCGTGTACGAGTGCACCCCAGAACCTCTCATAATTCATGGAATATGTCGGTCCATTCGTCCGGTCTACATCATCGAGTCCTAATACAACTTTCGCAATCCAATACCCGAATGTGATTGCAAAATGAATGTTAAATGCATTCGGAATATAAGAGGGTGATTGTATAGCAAGAATCGATACCAAATACCCCGTATCCGTAAACCTCACAATCTGTTTGAGTTGATTGTATCGTCGGTCGGCAAACGACAAGTCGAACTTGTGGGAATACCAGAACATGTAGTTGGCAGGAAACAGTTTGAGTGTTAGGTTGGTTGAGAGGAGGACATTTTGGGTGTAAAAATAGACGAGAGGAAACAGGAATGGGATATAATATCCGTTTTTTAGTATTATATAGATGATGGGTTGCTGCATTCTATGGTGCAAATTACATAAATTGTCGGAAAATGTTTATGTAATTTTATTTATGTTGTTTGAGGGGGTTCACCTATTGTCAGTCTTCGCAACATTCTCTAGCGCCTCCCGCAACTGTTGAGCATGAGCATCCGAATTATCCGTCTCTGCTGCCTCACGCTCATCGAAATTCACCTTCTGGTTCACACCAATCAAATTGCCCTCCTCATCAATGGTCTGTGTCAACACATTGCCGCTCTTCTTTGCCAACTCGATATTCTCCATAATTGCCTTCTTCTTCGCATCCTTCACTCGCTGATCGAACGCCTGTTTCGCACGCTCCTCGTTCTTCAACTTCTCGCTGTGCAACTGGTTCAACTCCTCCTCCATGAACTCGACGCGTCCAGTCTTGTAAGCATCCGGGTCCCAAGGAATCCACATCCCCACCGGTCCTACGAAGATATCATGGTTGGGGTCGGTTTCGCGCAATTTCTTGCAGCGCAATTCCGCCTCCTCCTGCGTATTGAATACCCCACGGACCTTGAGTCCACGTGTCGAAGTCTGGAACGCATGCTCTCTGCTAAATCTCAGATTCAATTGCTCCTCATTCTTGTCGCAAAATGTCTTAAAGTGCGATTCGAACTCCTCCTCTCGCAACTTTGCTTCTTCCGATTTAGCGAATTCATTAAAATCCGCGGTTAAATCCTCGATTTTAGCACCGTACTTGTAGGCGACGAAATTGAGGAAATCGCCGAACTTCGACATGGATTTAGTGAATTCCCATTGTTTGATGAATTCGTCAAATAGGAACCCTTCGCGTTTCTTTAGAATGTTTTCAGGGGATACGAAACTGAGGCAGGCAAACTTTTGACCAGCAAGAGGTGTATCTTCATCGCATAAATCAACATATTTAGGGTTCGTTTTTCCGTTTGGTAGAGTTTTTCGTTCGAATGACATTTTAATCAAATCAGATCTATGAAAGGATTTAGAGGTATTGGTTTAAATCATTTAATGCGAATACATATTTGGACACCTATGAGGTAATGTTTGAAATGCAATGTCGATTCTATACACGACTCATTATGTGTTCGTGCAACTAGGACTTCACGTAAGATAATATATTTTCGTCTAGTATACTATACTTTAACGAAATGAGCGTTGTAAATTTTGGAGAACTTGTTCGCCGTGCTATCAAGTACATTATCGAAGGTCTTGTTGTTGCTATTGCTGCTTATGCCATCCCCAAGGTTGGCAGACTCAGCACTGAAGAAATCGTCATCATTGCCTTGACTGCTGCTGCCACATTCGCGGTCTTGGATGTGTTCGTTCCTGCGATGGGTTCGTCCGCGAGAAATGGCGCTGGATTGGGCATTGGTCTCAACCTGGTCAGATTCCCGGGAGGATTTTAATAATCCCACATAGAGGATTTTAATAATCCCACATAGAGGATTTTAATAATCCCACATAGAGGATTTTAACGTCCTAGTCATATAGGCAATGGAAAATACGAATAGTTCTATAGGCAAAACTCCATATGACCAGACGTTAAAAATAATGCACGAATTCGTGTAAGGTTTATATACTGTTTGAATACGTAGTATATAAAATAACAAACTCCGTCTTAACATGGCAACATTTATATCCGGTACATTACCAACCGAAAAGACAATGCAGAAGTGCGCTTTCATAATGAATGCTCTCGAAAATGGATGGAAAGTGAAAAAACGTAGAGGTTCCTATATTTTTACAAAACGCCACGAAGGATGCAAAAAGATTTTCAAAGACGGATATTTAGAACGATTTTTGTCCGAAAATATGAACGCCTCGATTTCGGGGGTGACCTGGAGTTAGCGTCTAGTCATAAGACCGAATAATAATATTTGCAGTATTATCGTATATTTATTTGCGAAGTATACCGGTACCGGGTTTGCAGAAAATCCTGGATTTTTAAACCACTAGTACGTTTTGACAGAAATTTTATGTCTCGGCACTTTTATTTTATTTAGGCATAATATAATTAAACCGAACCGAAATGGGAGGAGCACTTATGCAATTGGTCGCCTACGGCGCACAGGACGTTTTCCTTACAGGAACCCCCGAAATTACCTTCTGGAAGGTATCTTACCGTCGCCACACAAACTTTGCCATGGAAAGCATCGAACAGACATTCTCCGGTCAGGCCGATTTTGGTCGCCGTGTGACTTGCACTATCGCCCGTAACGGCGATATGGCGTTCCGCACCTACCTCCAGGTGACTCTCCCTGAGATCAACCAGGGAATGAAGTCGACCAATGGTGCTGTCTATGCCCGTTGGTTGGATTTCCCCGGTGAACAACTCATTGCCCAGGTTGAGGTCGAGATTGGTGGTCAGAGAATTGACCGTCAGTATGGTGACTGGATGCACGTCTGGAACCAGTTGACCCTCTCCTCTGAGCAGCAGAAGGGTTACTACAAGATGATCGGTCACACCACCCAGTTGACCTACATCACTGACCCCACATTCGCTGATGTCACTGGTCCCTGCGCTTCCAGTGGTGGTCCCTCTCAGGTGTGCGCTCCCCGCAACTCTCTCCCTGAGACAACTCTGTACATTCCTTTGTTGTTCTGGTTCAACCGCAACCCCGGTCTTGCATTGCCTCTTATCGCCTTGAAAACTGTAGGGCGCAAAAGTATCCAACCTAAAGCATCCGAGCACTGCTTTAGAGAAAATTTGTTGGGGTCTCGGGATGACATCTGTCATCATACCCAGATGCTAGTTGCATGTTAAAGGGAACCAATGGTTCCCTTTTAAACCCTCCTTTGCACTTTTACATATTAAAGTAATTGTAGGAAGGTTCGTGCAGCGACATATCCAAATTGCTGGAAACTCTTAAAGACTTTGCTACTAAATTGGTTTGGAAACATTCCAATGGACGAGAATCAACTCGTGTATAGTGAAAATGTAAAGTATAATGTCATAAAGATGACTGAAATAGACAATCAGCAGCCAAGTCTCTAACCCCGAAATGATAAGGGCATGAGAAAGGTTCAACGACTAGACGGATATGGCCATGAGAAGACTAATCATCTTCAATGATTGGATAAGGTATAGTTCTAATCCCTGCGTGGAATAAAATCCATTGCTACTACCCCGTTTGATATTCTTGACGTCAAAAGGAAGGGGTGGCAGGGGAAACCATTGGTTTCCCTGCATAAATACTCCGAAAGGAGGGGTAAACGTGAATGTACAGTTTCACGAAGTCAAGATCAACATCGATTTCCGCCCCATCGGTGAGTGCTTGTGGGCTGTCCAGAACTTGGTCGCATCAACTGGAACTGTCTCTGTTCCCCAGGCGTACCAGCAATCCCTGGTTGCTGCCTCGCTCTACATCGACTACGTGTTCTTGGACACGGATGAGCGCCGCAAGTTCGCCCAGAACCCCCACGAGTACCTCATCGAGCAACTCCAGTTCACTGGTGATGAGTCCGTCGGTTCTTCCAGCAACAAGATCAAGTTGAACTTCAACCACCCCTGCAAGGAACTCATCTGGGTTGTTCAACCCGATGCCAACGTGGACTACTGCTCATCCCTCGAGGGTGGACAGACCCTCTACAAGACCCTTGGTGCCCAACCCTTCAACTACACTGATGCCATTGATGCCCTTCCCAACGCTATCCACGCCTTTGGAGGTCCTCTTGAGACATCCGGTTCTGCCAACTTCATCAACGCTTCCGGTCTTTTCCAGATGGGAGGTGCCATTGACACCGTCCTTGGTGCTTCTGCCGTCGCTTCTGCCAGTGCCGGACAATGGGCATCTGCTGGAAACTCACTCGAGTTCAGCAACCCCGGTGATGTTCCCGTCTCTGGTTCCTCTGTCTCTGATGCCGGCACCTTCGTGCTTGCCGAGACTGCCTTGGACATGCACTGCTGGGGCGAGAACCCCGTCGTCACTGCTAAGTTGCAGTTGAACGGACAGGACCGCTTCTCTGAGCGTGAGGGTACCTACTTCGACATCGTGCAACCCTTCCAGCACCACAGTCGCCACCCCGACACTGGAATCAACGTGTATTCCTTTGCCCTCCGCCCTGAGGAGCACCAACCCTCTGGCACCTGCAACTTCTCGCGCATTGACAATGCTGTTCTCCAGTTGGTTCTCTCCAGTCCCACTGTGTCCGGAACAAGCACTGCCAAGGTCCGTGTGTATGCAGTCAATTATAACGTACTAAGAGTAATGAGTGGAATGGCGGGCGTTGCGTATAGTAATTAGGGTAATTATGCAAAAATTTCTGCTCGGTTTGCGGGCATACAAAATTTTAAAAATATCATAAAAAATAAAAATCAACAAAAAATGTTTTTATTAGAAGAAAACATTTTTGATACATACCCAGCATAATTCAAATAACAGTATATCCATTCCAATCATTATTCGTGCAAATGATATAAAGTAATTATTGTAAATAATAAATAAATTAAAAATGAATTGCCTCGCAAAAATTCAATACAATACTCCTTGCAAAAAAACCGCATTAGGCAATGGTTCTAGGTTTTGCAAATTCCACCAGTATATGAATGAATATACACCTGAAATGTTAGAAGCGCAAAAAGTTTGCACAGGTTGTCGGAAAATGTATTATTTCCCACCGGATTACGAATTCAAACACTGTGATTCATGTAGAACCAGAACAAAGTCAAGGGTCAAAAAAGAAGTTGTAAAATGTTCTTATCCAGAATGTAGTTTTAAAAGATCAGAAGAAAATGAGTATTGCGGAAAACATCAATTACAATTGTTTGTAAATCAAACGCGCGAACTCGGGAAAAAAACATGTTTTAATCATATTCGTGGATGTCGAGCACAATTAGACAGTTATTATACATTTGCAAAGTGCCAGAACTGTTTGGAAACTGAAAGAGCAGGGGATTCAAGAAGAAGACACCTCGCTGCAAAAAATCCTATTACTGAAGATGGTCGTAAGATTTGTCCTACATGTTGTCATGCAAAAGACCCATCCGATTTTTTATCTGGGACAAAGGAAACCAAAACATGTAAACATTGTCGAGAAATGAATGCGGTTCAAGATGCCAAACGACGACATAGTATATATTAGCGACAACCTATATAATTTATTTACTCTAATTTACTAACTATTTGCAAAATATAATTAAAGTGATGTCTTTATATTTATAAAATCGCAAATATGAATGATACTTGTATTCCTTGTAAACCACAAAGACCGAAATGTCCACACGGTAAAAGAAAAGATTGCTGTAGAGACTGCGGAGGTTCGGTTTTTTGCAAACACAACAAAAATAAATATATTTGTAGGGAATGTGATGCTTCAGTATTTTGTGTTCATGGTAAACAAAAACCACGATGTAGAGAATGTGGTGATTCACAAATTTGCGATCACGACAAAATAAAAAGTTGTTGCATAGACTGTAATAGTTCTTTATTTTGCGAACATAAAAAAATAAAAACACACTGCGTATACTGTGGAGGTTCAGCAATATGTGTACACAAAATCATAAAAACGCGTTGTAAGGAATGTGGAAGTTCTACGATTTGTGAACACCACAAAATAAAAACACATTGTGTAGACTGCGGTGGTTCTGCAATTTGTGAACACACAAAAATAAAAACACACTGCAAAGAATGTGGTGGTTCTGCATATTGCGTTCACAAAATACAAAAAAATCAATGTAGACAATGCAGTAAAAACGCATTTTGCGAACATAATAGATTAAAACGTCGATGCGAAACTTGTGGCGGTGCTGAAATTTGTAAACATAAAAAAAGAAAAACTCATTGCAAAGAATGTGGAGGATCTGCATTTTGTATGCATAATATAACAAAAACTCATTGTCGAGAATGCGAAGGGTCCGCGTATTGCGAACACAATAAAATAAAGTACCGGTGCATTGAGTGTGGAGGTTCAGAAATTTGCAGACATAAAAAACTAAAATATTACTGTAAAGAATGTGGAGGTTCTGGGTTATGCAAATCATCTTGGTGCGAAACCATGTCAACAAACAAAAAATACGAAGGTTACTGTCTAAGATGTTTCGTCAATCTATTCCCCGATAAACCTAACACGAGAAACTACAAAACCAAAGAAAAATGCGTCGTAGATTGTATCACGGAAGCATTTCCACATTTCACGTGGGTCGCCGACAAGAAAGTCCAAGATGGATGTTCCAAAAGACGTCCCGATTTATTATTAGACCTTGGGTCACATATTATTATTGTAGAGGTCGATGAAAATAAACATACTGATTATGATTGCAGTTGTGAACACAAACGATTGATGGAATTATCACAAGATTTGCAACATCGACCCATTGTGTTCATCCGATTCAATCCGGATGACTATACGAATCAAGATAATGTACTGATTAAATCTTGCTGGAAAGTCAACAAGTTAGGTGTCATGCAAATCATGAAAACTAAAGAATCTGAATGGAATGAGAGGATAGATTGTCTGAAAAAGCAAATACAATACTGGATTGAACATCCTACCGAAAAGACAGTGGAAATTGTGGAAATGTTTTATTAGGGAAATTAAGAAGTTATTATCATAGAAAACTAATAACTCCCCCAAAAACATAAACATTCCATTCTATTTGATTCCATAACCAATCAAATACAATGCGACTCCTAGTAGCAATCCTAACATCGAGTAAACCAGACCTTGCAAGATTATGTTACGATTCCATAATATCCCAGCAACATAATCCATTTGATAAAGACAT
>Ga0164294_10000199_pt1 | contig 57891 bp, 50 predicted proteins | sample GEODES005metaG_FD_111479 | JGI IMG/M metagenome (GOLD analysis project Ga0164294, IMG submission 111479) | Oligotrophic lake water microbial communities from Sparkling Lake, Wisconsin, USA - GEODES005 metaG | ecosystem: Environmental > Aquatic > Freshwater > Lake | place: USA: Sparkling Lake... | reverse complement strand
GTACGGGAGCCGGCGGCGGGGTCGTCGGGGGAGCGGCGGGCGCCGGGCGGCCGAGGAGCCCCCGCGCGACGGACTTGAGGGTGCTGCGAATGCCCATGTGAGCCTCCAAACCGGCGCCCTAACCCCCTGCCGACAGCGACCAAGGGCCTCAGTCGCGCCGGCTGCGTTAGGCCGGCCCGATGGCCACCCTCCCCTCGCTCTTTCGACGGCTGCGCAACGGCGCGGATCCCCTGCCCTCCCCGCCCGCGCCCCGACGGGTGAGCGCGCCGCCGGGGGCCCGCCACTGCGTGCTCCTGGTGCTGGACTCCTGCCGCTTCGACAGCTTCGCGGCAGCGCAGCCGCGGGTGATGTCGCGGCTGGGCGCCCTGCAGCGGCGCTACGCCTACGCCACCTGGACGGCGCCCTCACACTACAACCTCCTGATGGGGCTGCTGCCCCACCCGAGCCCCACCCAGGTCTTCGCCAGCGATCACTACAAGCAGGACTTCCTGGCCTGGGGCAGCCGGCTGGGGCTGCCCGATCTGAGCTTTGTGGGCATGCTTCCCCGCATCTGGCTGCCGCAGTACCTCCAGTCGATTGGCTACGAGACCCGGGCCCTGGTGAGCATGCCGGTGCTCAACCCCGACACGCCGCTGGCGGTCAATTTCGATCAGTACACCCTGATGGAGAAGCACAACGATCTCGACGCGATGGTCGAGCGCCTCCGTTTTCCGGTCGACCGGCCTTCGTTCACCTTGCTGAACGCCGGCGAGACCCACTACCCCTACGCGCCGATTGAAGAGCCGGAGTCGGACTGGCCGAGGGTCCACGGCGTGAACGGTGTCTTCAAGAGCCTCGCGGCGGGGGCGCCGCTGCATCAATCCGAGGCCCCGGCCTTCTTCGATCAGGACCGCCTCGACCGCCTACGCGATCGGCAGGTGGCGGTGATCCAGCGGGTCGACCGCTCGGTGGAGCGCCTGCTCGACCGGGTGCCGCGGGGCACCTGGGTGATCATCACGGCCGATCACGGCGAGCTCTTTGGCGAGGGGGGCTACTTCGGCCATGGGCCCATCCTCCACGACAAGGTCCTGGAGGTGCCCTTCTTGGAGGGGCTGGCCCGCTGAGCCTCAGCCCGCGGTCGGCACCAGCATACCCGTGAGCGGATCGTACACGCCCTGGGTCACAAAGCCGTACTCGCCGCCCCTGTCTTCAATCGTCCACACTTCGACCGGGGCCGAGGTCTCCCCAGTGGTCTCGTCATAATCCAGCGGGCCGGTGGCCCCCGTGACGTTCACCGCCCGCCCCTGCGAGAAGGCTGTCCGAATGTTCTCCTCCCACGAGGTGGTGGTGAGGTTGAGGTCGACCTGACCGACATCGAGGGGCGCGCTGATGTTGCGCATGCCGCGACCCACACCGGTCGGCGTGACCTCCCCTTCTTGCAGCACCGACCAGGTGACCGCCGTGATCATCAGCCAGGAGGCGTCAAAGGCGTAGGCCGGGTAGCTACCTGCGTCGGGGCTGAGCTCTTCGTACGCCGTGCCATACTCCGACTCAAAGCCCTCAAAGGCCGTGCTGTCGCGGATCACGGTCGGGCTGGTGCCCACAATATAGGGGATCAGCGCGGCATAGGCGTCTGGATCGTCGTTGTAGATGGACGACGAGTGGCCGCCGTCCGCCAGCACCACACGAAGGTTGCCCGAGGTGTACTCTGTCGCTCCAACGGCCGCGTCGAGGAAGGCCGGCACCGAATCGGGGAGCCCGATGAAGACCACCGCGCCATGACCACCCCGGCCCGCTCGCTCGACCACCTCGGTCGGTGGCACCTCGCCTTCGTCGTAGGAGTAGGAGGTGGCATCACCGCCCAACTCTTCAAGCGTGGCGCGGAAGACGGCCAGCAAGCCTTCGCCGTAGGAGCCCGTGGAGTAGATGACGCCTGCGTTGGCGATCCCCAACTCCTGGAAGATGTACCGCGCCATCGCGTCGCCCTGGTAGGCGTCGGAGGGTGCGGTGCGCCAGATGTAGCCGGGCTTGTCTTCGCTCGGCGAGCCGTCGAGGTTGGTCAGAGACGGGCTGGTGGAGGCCGGCGCCATGAAGAGCGCCTCCAGCCCGGCGCTGGTGATCGCGTTGTAGGCGTCGGAGGTCGCGTCCGAGCCATCCGGCCCCAGAATGACCTTGGCGCCCAACTCGCTGACCAGCCAGGGCGCGTAGGCGATGTTGGCCTCGGTGTAGAAGAGCCGGTCGGTGTACTGGTCGTTGCCGAGCCCTTCGTTGTCGAAGTCGCGGAGATCACACTCGACCATGGCGAAGGACATGCCGTTGAGGGTCGCGTTGCTGTCGGCCATCAGGCGGAGCGGCAGCTCCAACGCCTGCACCTCTTCGATGTAGCCCAGGCTGTAGAGCGACCCGAAGATGATGGCGTCGTCATAGGCGCGCCGGTTCGTCCACAGGTCATCGGGGAAGGTGCGCTCACAGCGCTGCGGCATCTCCAGGGTCTCGCAATACCCCTCGTCGCCGCACACGGCGTCCCAGCCAAAGGCGCTCTTGCACTGATCGTTGGTGCTGCAGGACTCCGAGGAGACCCGACCCAAGGAACAGCCCGAAAGGGCCAAAACCATCAGCAGCCCGCGCATCAAAACACCCCGCCCACGCCGACGCTGCGCGGCCCGACCTGCAACTGTACCGCCGGCCCGAAGGGCCCGCTCACGTCGATGAAAGTGGTGACCACGCCGCCGATCAGCGCGGCCGCGCCAATGCCAAAGGAGATGTCCGACGCCAGCGAGTTGCGCCGGTCGCGCGCGAGGTGCTCATCGGCCTCGGGGCTGCAGTACAAGGTGCCGCCGCCCTCCGAGCAGAAGGCCATCGCGTCATCCCGCGCGCCCATCGCGTTGACACCGAAGAGCGCTCCCGCGCTGATCCCCACCGCACCTGTGACATAGAGCACCAGCGAGCCGGCGCCCACACCCTGCCGCTCTGGCGGAGGGGTCGGCGTGGGGGTCGGCTGCGGATTGGGATTGGCGTTGGTGGCCGCGGCGGCCTCGGCGTCGGCCTTCGCCTTGGCGATCCGGCGCTCTTCTTCCACCCGCCGCTCCATCGCCCGCAGGCGACGCTCCAGCGACTCGGCCTCATCCGGCATCGCGTAGGCCCGGTAGGTGTTGAGCGTGTCGATGGCGTCCTGGGTGCGGCCGAGGCGCTCCTGGGCGTTGGCGATATTGTACAGCAGCGCGTGCCGGCCGCTTAGCTCGTAGGCCTTGCGAAAGGCGACGATGGCCGCCTCGTAGCTGCCCTCTTCGTAGAGGGTCACGCCATTGTTGTACATGACCTTGGCCTGGGCCTCTTTGTCCTGCTCAGACGAGCCCCCTTGAGCCCGCGCCGGAGGAGACCAGAGCAGCGGCATCGCCAGCAGACCCGCAGCAATAAACACGCACCGCATCAGTTCTCCCAGGGGTCCTTCAGGTCGCTCGTCTTCGAGCCGAGGTCCGTCGTCGACTTCTTCGGGGTCTCCGGAGGGGTCGCGGCGGGCGTCGCAGTCGTCTCTTTGGGCGGCTCCGCGGTCTTCGCCGCAGCCGGAGGCTTGGCGGGAGGCGTGCGGGCCGGAGGAGGCTTGGCCGCAGCCGCCGGTTTGGCCGGCGGCTCTTTGACCGGCGCCACTTCGGCGGGCGGGGGCGTCTCCACCTTCGCAGGCGACGGCTCGGCTGCAACCGCTCCCACTGGCGCCACTTCGGCGGGCGGCACGGGCGGCGGCGTGGGGCTGCCCTCGGGGGTCACCGTCAGCGCGCTGGCCCCAGCTTCGCCCGGCACCGGCTCATCGCCGCGCGAGCCCACCGCGATCGCCGCGATGATGATGGCGATGACCGCCACCGCCGCCATCAGCGGGGTCGAGCTCATCCGGCTGTTGGCCGGCGCCGACAGCGGCGCCAACGTGCCGCGGGAGTCGGCGCGGGTGTCGGTGTCGTCATCGACATCCTCCACCCCACCGCGCGCATCGCCCTGCGAGCGGGCCAGCGGGAGCGTGCCGTCGACATAGGGCTTGAGCGCCTCCATCAGCGCATCCACATCGGCGAAGCGCTCGAAGGGCTGCTTGGCGAGGCACTTGCGAACGATGTTCTCCAGCTCGCGCGGCAGCCCGAGCGTGGGGTCGACCGTGTCGAAGGGCGGCACGTCCTGGGTGAGGTGGGCCGTCAGGATGGCGGTGGAGTTGCTGCCATTGAAGGGGTAGCGGCCCACCAGCGCGCAGTAGAGCAGCACGCCCACCGAGTAGATGTCGGCCTGGTGGTTGATCGCCTCACCCTTGGCCTGCTCGGGCGCCATGAAGTGCGGCGAGCCCAGGATGGCGCCCACCTGCGTGATGTGGGCGTCGTGCTCCATCAGCTTCACGATGCCGAAGTCGACCACCTTCACGCGCTCTTCGCCGTTCTCATCCTTGCGGATCATCACGTTGGAGTTCTTGATGTCGCGGTGGATGACGCCCCGGCGGTGGGCGTAGCGGAGCGCGGCGCAGACCTGGTAGACCAGCTTGAGCATGCGCAGCGGGTTGAGCGGCCGGCTGCGCAGGACATCGCTGAACCGCTCGCCCTCGATGTACTCCATGGCGATGTAGTAGCGACCGCCGCCCACCTCGCCGTAGTCATGCACCACGACGATGTTGGGATGGTCGAGCGAGGCCAGGGTGCGCGCTTCCAGCAAGAAGCGCTCTTCAAAGGCCTTCAGCTCCTGCGGGGTGCTCTCGGGCGGCGGCACCAGCACCTTGAGGGCCACCGGACGGTTGAGCGGCACCTGGTAGGCCAGGTACACCGACGCCTGCCCCCCTCGCGCGAGGCGCCGCTCAATGCGGTAGCGGCCCGCCATGAGCTCTTCGGTGGGTGCGGGGGCGCTCTCCGGCAAAACCATTCCCGCGGCGATGATGCCGCCGGTGATGTCCGCGCGGGGGGCGTCTGCTCTGGGGTCTGGTGCGGTTTCTGGCATTTCAACCCCACTCTATCATGAGGGTGTGAATTTGGGGCCTACAAGCCCCTGGGCGCGGCCGGCTTCCGCGCTGCGCGCGCGCCGTTTCAGCCAGCGTCTTCGGCCTGCGACTCCGCCAAAGTCGCCATCAATACAGCCTCAGCGACCTTCACCCCTTCAACTTCGGCGACCGCGGAAAACTTGCAGATTCGACGGCGATCATAGGTCTTTTCGCAGCGCAGGATCAGGCGATCGCCGGGTACAACGGGCTTGCGAAAGCGCACGGCGTCGAGGCCCATGAGGTACACGGCCTGACCGGCGTGCTCCGCAGACGCGCTCAGCGCCACCACCCCCGCCAGTTGGGCCATCGCCTCAATCACCAACACGCCCGGCATCACGGGGCGGCCGGGGAAGTGCCCTTGAAAGAAGGGCTCGTTGATGCTCACGCACTTGACGGCCACGCCGCGCAGGCCGGGCTCCAGCTCCAGCACGCGATCGAGGAGGAGGAAGGGGTAGCGGTGCGGCAGGATCCGTTGGATGTCAGCGATCTCGAACACGTCCAGCTCCGGCGGGGGGCGGGGGACCTCCCTCCGGCGGATCGTCGGGGGCCCCAGCGCGCTCCAGCTCCATCACCCGACGCTCCAAGCTCCGCACCCGATCCAGCAGCGCCGGCAGATCGCGCACCGCCACCGCAGATCGCAGCCAACGGCCATGCTCCACGGCCGGTGTGCCGCTCATCTTGCGGCCGGGCGGCACATCTTCGGTGACGAGGCTGCTGGCACCCACCTGCACCCCGGCGCCCACCCGCAGGTGGCCAAGCACGGTGGCGCGGGCGGCCAGCACCACCCCCGCACCCAGCTGTGCGCTGCCGGCAACGCCGGAGAAGGCCACCAGCACGCTGTTCTCACCGATGTCGGCGGCATGACCGATCTGCACGAGGTTGTCGAGGCGGGCGCCGCGGCGAAGGCGGGTCTCGCCCATCGCGGCGCGGTCGACGCAGGTGTTGGCGCCGATCTCCACGTCGTCTTCGATCGTCACCCCGCCAGTCTGGGGGATCTTCACCATCCCGGCGGCGGTGGGCACAAAGCCAAAGCCCTCGGCGCCGACCACCGCCCCGGGGTTGAGCCAGACCCGGTCGCCCAAGCGGCAGCCGGCGGCGACCACGGCGCCGGCCATGATCCGGCAGGCGGCGCCGACCTGGGCCCCCGGGCCGATCACCGCGCCAGGCTCCACCCAGCTCCCAGGCCCGACGGTGGCGCCAGGGCCGACGAAGGCCAGGGCCTCGATGGTGGCACCCTCCACCTGGGCGCCGGGGCTCACCACCGCGGCGGGGTGCACCCCCGGCGCTGGCCAGTCGATCGGCGAAAAGATCGACAGCGCCTGGGCAAAGGCAAGGTACGGGTCGGCTACGCGCAGCAGGGTGGCCCCGGTCTCCCGCGGCTCATGGGTGCCCACCAGCACAGCGCCCGCGGCGGTGGCGCGCAGGGCCGGCAGGTAGCGGCGGTTGGCCAGGAAGGACAGCTCGTCGGGCCCGGCGGCCTCAAGCCCGGCGACCCCGTGCAGGAGCCGCGCCCCGTCGCCCTCCACCACCGCGCCGAGGCGCTCGGCCAGCGCCGCCGCGGAGAAGGGCCCGGCCATGTCAGCCCGGGTAGGCGGCGTCGTAGCGCTTGATCAGCTCGGCGGTGATGTCGGTGGAGCCTGGGCCGGCGTAGACCACGGCCCCCTGGCTCACCTCCAGCACGAGGGTGTAGCCCTTCTCCTTGCCGATCTGCTCGGCGATGACCTTCATCTTGCCGATCAGGCTCTCCATCAGGCCCTGGTAGGCGGCCTGCATCTCCTGCTCGGACTGCATGTAGGTCTGCTGGTAGGTCGCCTGGGCCGCCATGATCTCCTGCTCCTTGGCCTTCTTGGCCGAGTCGGAGAGGATCAAGGCCTGCTTCTCGTACTCGTCGCTCATGGCCTGGATCTTCTTCTCCATCTGCTCGATGGAGCCGCGCTTCGAATCGAAGAGCCCCTTGAGCTTGGCCTGAGCCGCCGCCCCTTCCTTGACGGCGTTGACCGCCTTTTGGAAGTCCACGGTGGCCACCTTGATCTGGGCCTGCTGGGCCTGGGCGGTGGCCGGAGCCACCGACGCCGCACCCATGAGACAAATACCAAGGACGGAAGCGCGAAGCAGACGCATGAACATTCCCCTGGCGCTCAGAAGAGCGAGCCGATGCTGAAGTCGAAGACCGCCCGCTGCTCGTCGGCGCGCGGGTTGACAGGGAAGCCCCACTCAAAGCGGAGCGGCCCCATCGGGCTGAACCAACGGACGCCGAAGCCATACGAGGCGCGCAGCCCGGTGAGCGAGATGTGCCCATTGCCCCAGGGGTCGCCAAAGGCGTTGCCCGCGTCGAAGAAGACCACCGTGCTGATGCCCGCCGCCTTGACGATGGGGCTCTCCAGCTCGATGTTGTTGATCCAGGTCTCGGTGCCGCCCACCACCAGCCGGTCTTCTGGCGACGAGGGGTCCTCGGAGCCGATGAAGGTGCTGTCCTGGCCGAGCTTGAAGCCGCTGGCGCGGATCGAGGGGCCCAGGGTGTACCAGCGGTAGCCGCGCACCGAGTTGATGCCGCCCGCGCGGAAGCGCTGCACATAGGGCACGATGGTGCCGTCGGTGCTGCCGATGTGGCCGACCGTGGTGTTGTACTTGAGGATCAGCCACTCGCCCTTCGGCACCACCGGGTGGTAAGCGCGGAAGTTGAGCTTGGTCTCGGTGTAGTTGAAGTCACCGCCGAAGATCTGCAGCAGGCTCTCATCGTCGAGGCGCACGCCGCCGGCGAGGCTGGTGGAGACCGTGGCGTAGACACCGCGCGTGGCCTGGATGCGGTTGTTGCGCTTGTCGACGATGAGCGACATGCCGCCCGCGCTCGACAGGCCGCTGCGGTACAATTCGCCGCCGAAGAGCCGCTTTTTGTAGGAGTCGAGGTTGTTCAACCCCGTGTCCTCGAAGGTGTAGCTCCACTCCATGCGGATGTCGTCGCGCCGGTCGAGGTAGCGGCCAAAGGCGATGTCGCCGCCGCGCTGAAACTCGTCTTCGATGAACTGCTGGGCGATCGAGTAGCCGTCGATGCGGGCGGTCCAGCGCGAGTCGAGGAAGTAGGGGTCGAAGAGCTGCAGGTTCCACTGCTGCCGGCTGCGCGACACGTTGGCCGCCGCCGACATCACGTAGCCAAGGCCGAGGAAGTTGTTCTTGCTCACGTTCAAGGTGAGCATGAAGTTCTCAACGTTGGAGAAGCCCGCACCCACCGAGAAGGAGCCCGTGGGCTGCTCCTTCACGTCGACCTTCATGTCGAGGGTGTCCTTGTCGGGCCCCCGCGGCGTGGTGATCTTCACCTCTTCGAAGTAGCCGAGCCGGTCGAGGCGCTGGCGGGCCTCCTTGATGGCGCTGCCCGAGTAGATGTCGCCTTCTTGGATGGGGATCTCGCGGCGGACGACCTTGTCGTGGGTGGGGTCGTTGCCGGTGATGTCGATGCGCCGCAGGCGCACCTTGTTGCCGCGCTGGATGTCAAAGGTGATGTCGACCGTCTTCGACTCGGGATCGGTCTGGGTGACCGGCACCACGTTGGCGAAGGCGTAGCCCTGGTCGCCATAGAGGTCGCTGATCTCCTGCAAGGTGGTCTGCAAGGTGGTGAGCTGGAACCAGTCGCCGGTGTCCATCTCGGGGTGCTTTTGCTCAAAGCTGAGCGGCACCTTGCGCCCCTCGTGCCACTTCTCGGGCAGCGGCGCGTCGAGCCCCACCTTCTTGCGGGCGTCGGCCCAGCGTTCGTGCACCACCTTGGCGGTCTCGCCCTCGATGATGCGGCGCACGCTGGCCTCGGTCAGGCCTTCGCTCTCCACGAAGTCGCCGTCGACCTTGATCTTGCCCAGCTTGTAGCGCGGGCCCTCTTTCACGTTGATGGTGACGTGCACCGAGCGCTTGTCGGGGGTGAGGAAGACCAGCGGCGGGTCCACCTCGATGTCGACGTAGCCCTTCTCCAAGAAGACGCTGCGCACCACCTGCACGTCGTCCTGCACCGCCATGTCGCTGTAGGTGCCCGAGGAGGTCAGCCAGGGCAGGATGCCCGCCTCCTGGGTGGCCATGTACTTGGTGATCTCGCGGTCGGGCACCGAGTCGTTGCCGGTGATCTCGACCTGGGTGACCAGCACCTTTTTGTTTTCGGTGATCTTGAAGGTGAGATCGACCATCCCATCGCCAACGTCGCGCACCTCGGGCACGATCTCGGCGAGGTAGAAGCCCTTCTCGGTGTACTTGTCCTTCATGCGCGCGATGTTGGCCTTGATCTCGGCCTCGTTGAGCACGCTGAAGGGGGTGATGTCCATCACCTCGAGGAGGGCCTCTTCATCGAGCTTCTTGTAGCCCTCGAAGAGCACCTCGCGCACCGCGGGCTTCTCCTTCACCACGATGAGCAGCCGCACCTCGTCGGCGGCGCCGCCCGGAGCCGCCTGTAGCTCGATGCGCACATCTTCAACAAAGCCCGTCTCGTAGATGCTGCGCAGGTTGTTGGCGACCAGCGCGCGGCTCAGCAGATCGCCGGGGCGCAGGGTCATGCGGGCCAGCAGGGCCGCCTCTTCAACCCGGCGCAGCCCGGAGAAGGTGATGTCTTTCACCCGCCCTTCGGCCGCCGCCGGCGCGCCGCTGGGGCGGTCGAGGGCCGAGTGGATGGCCACCGGGGCTGGCGCCTCGGGCACCGCCACCGGCACCGCCTCCATCGGCACCGGCGCTTCGGGCACCTTGACCGGAACCGGCTCCATCGGCTTGGGCGCAGCGCCCTCTTCGGTGGCCTGGGCAAAGACCCCCTGCACCAGCAGGGTGATCGGCAGGAGGAGGCTGCTCACGCGGCCACCCCGACCGGCGAGAGGCAACCATCGCGCAGGACAAAGCGCCGATCAAGGCGCTCCGCCAGCTCATGGGAGTGGGTGACGATGACCAAGGTGCTGCCCACTTCCGCGTTGAGCTCGAGGAGAAGGTCGAAGACGCCAGCGGCCGTGCGGGGATCGAGGTTCCCCGTGGGCTCATCGGCGAGGAGAAGAGAAGGCGACCGAATCAGGGCGCGGGCGATGGCCACCCGCTGCTGCTCGCCGCCCGACAGCTCGCCCGGCCGGTGCCGCAGGCGCGCACCCAGGCCCACCCGCTTGAGCAGGGCCGCCGACTCGGCCTCGGCCTTGGCAGCGGGCTCCCCGGCGATCAGGGCCGGGACCATGACGTTGTGAAGGGCGTCCTGGTCGGCGAGGAGGTGATGGAACTGGAACACGAAGCCGATCTCGCGGTTGCGAAGCGCGTCCAGCTCCGAAGGAGACCGGGAGAAGACGTCGCGGTCGCCGAACCATATCCTCCCCCGCTGGGGCCGGTCCAATGTGCCCAGCATGTGCAGCAGGGTGCTCTTTCCCGAGCCCGACTGCCCGAGGATGGCGACACGCTCGCCCGCCTCCAGGGTCAGATCCACGCCCGAGAGCACCGGCAGCGTCACGCCGCCCTTGACGAAAAACCTGTGGAGCGCCTCTACGCGCACGCGCACACCTGCCATCAGCGGCTCCTCATTCGTAGCGCAGCCCCTCGATGGGATCGATGCGAGCCGCCTCCGAGCTGGGGATGAGCGTCGCGAGCCAGGAGATGAGCACCGCCACCACCGCCACCACCGCCACGGTCGTCGGCTCGACGACCACCGGCAGGGTGTCCAGGTAGTAGACATCGGTGTCCAAGGGAAATTCGTAGCGCCGGAGCGCCTCGCAGCCGAGCAGGCCGAGGGCGGTGCCCACCGAAGAGCCCACCAGCCCGATGATCAGGCCCTCGATCTGAAAGACCGCCCGGATGGTGTTGGCGCTGGCCCCCATCGCCCGCAGGATGCTGATCTCGCGCTGGCGCGTGACCACCACGATGATCAGCAGGCCAAAGATGTTGAGCGCCGCCACGCCCACGATCAGGCTCAAGATGAGCCCCATCACCACCTTCTCAAGCTTGAGCGCCGAGAAGAGGCTCTGGTTCAGGTTCTTCCAGTGCTTGACCACGAAGGTCATGCCCAGCGCGTCCTGGGCGGCGGCGGCCTGCACCTCGGCGTGGTCGACGTCAAAGACCCGCGCCTCGATGCCCGAGGCGGTCTCGCCGATGCCGAGGAAGGCCTGGGCGTCGGCCATGTGGACGTAGGTCCACTTGCTGTCGTACTCGTACATGCCCGAGTGGAAGATGCCGGCCACCCGGTAGGGCGCCACCTTGGGCACGGGAATGCCCATCGGGCCGGTACCGCCGCCGACCGGGTTCACCACAAAGACCTTGTCGCCCACAAAGACCTTGAGCTGGCTCGACAGCTCTTCGCCGAGCAGGATGCCCGGCAGCTTCTCGACGTCGGCCGGGTCTTGGATCAGCGCCTGGGGCGGATCGCGGAGCTGGCCGATGAGCGCGAGGCGCTCGGCGTCGTCCTCAAAGCTGCCCTGGGGGCCGGCCGAGAGGTCGCGCGCGACATCGGTGACCAGCGGGGTGCGCACCGGATCGATGCCCTTGAAGATCACGCCGCTCGCGGCCCACTCGCTGCGGATCATCACCTCGCCGTAGATGAAGGGGGCTGCGGCCTCCACCCCGGGGGTGTTGGCCACCTTGGCCACCGCCTCTTCGTAGGCCGGAAAGGGCCCGCCATACTGCAGCACGACGATGTGGGCGTTGCTGCCCAGGATCTTGTCGCGCAGGTCGATCTCAAAGCCCTCCATCACGGCGAGGACCATGATGAGCGCGGTCACGCCCACGGTCACCCCGATGATCGAGATGAGGCCGATGAGGCTCACCCCGGACTCCCGCCGGCGGCTGCGCAGGTGGGAGAGCGCCACGAGGAGGATGAAGCGCATCAGCGAGGGTCGCCCCCGCCCGCTTCCGGCCGCAGGGTCGGGAAGAGGATGACGTCGCGGATGCTTTGGCGGTTCGTGAGCAGCATCACGAGGCGATCGACGCCGATGCCCTGCCCGGCGCAGGGGGGGAGGCCATAGGTCAGCGCCCGGATGTAGTCGGCGTCGAAGAACATCGCCTCGTCGTCGCCGGTGGTGCGGGCGCGGGCCTGGGCGGCGAAGCGCTCGGCCTGATCGACCGGATCGTTCAGCTCGTTAAAGCCGTTGGCGATCTCCTTGGCGGCGATGAAGAGCTCGAAGCGGTCGGCGAAGTTGGGGTCTTCGTCGCTGCGGCGAGACAGGGGGCTGATCTCGACCGGGTAGTGGGTGACGAAGGTGGGCTGGATCAAGGTGGGCTCGACGTAGGCGTCGAAGAACAGCTCGTACCAGCGGCCCAGCGTGGTGGGCAGCTTCGGGTTCTTGGCGTCCTTGGGGTGGTCGACCAGCCAGCGCTCCCGCAGGGCCTCGACGTCCTTGACCTGCTCCATCGAGAGGCCGGCCGCCTCGGCGATGCCCTCGTCCATCCGCAGGCGGCGCCAGGGCTGGGCGAACTCCAAGATGTGCTCGCCATAGGGCAGCGCGGTGGCGCCGTGCAGCTCCAGGGCGAGGGCGCTCACCAGCTCTTCGGTCATCTGCATCAGGTCCTGCCAGGTGGCGTAGGCCTGGTAGAGCTCGAGCATCGTGAACTCGGGGTTGTGCTTGGTGCTCACCCCCTCGTTGCGGAAGTTGCGGTTGATCTCAAAGACCCGCTCGACCCCGCCCACCACGAGGCGCTTCAGGTACAGCTCGGGGGCGATGCGCATGTAGAGGTCGAGATCGAGGGCGTTGTGATGGGTGATGAAGGGCCGTGCCGCAGCCCCGCCTGGGATCACCTGCATCATCGGGGTCTCCACCTCCTGAAAGCCCCGATCTTCGAGGTAGCGCCGGATGCGGCTCACCACCGCCGAGCGGATGGCGAAAGTCTTGCGGCTGTCCTCATCCATGAAGAGGTCGACGTAGCGCTGGCGGTAGCGGAACTCGGTGTCGGAGATGCCCTTGAACTTGTCGGGCAGCGAGGCGATGCACTTGCCGGCGAGGCGCAGGCGCAGGGCCCGCACGCTGGGCTCGCCGGTCTTGGTGCGCATCAGGCGGCCTTCGACCCACAGGTGGTCGCCCAGGTCGAGCCCCTTCCAGGCCAGGAAGTCCTGCTCGGACAGATCGTTCTTTCGGATGAAGATCTGCATCCGCTCGGTGCGATCGGCGATGCGTGCGAAGCCGGCCTTGCCCATCTCGTTCTTGAACATCACCCGGCCGGCCAGCACCACCACCGATTCGTCGGCGTCGAGCTCGGGGCCAGGGCGGTCGCCGATCAGGGCCAGCACATCCTTCACGCTGTGGGTGATGCGCAGCCCGTGCGGATAGGGTGCCACGCCGTTCTCACGCAGCTGATCGAGCTTTTCGAGGCGACGGGGATCAAAATCGAAGGGGGAAGACATGACGCTCACAGGAGGGTTCGTGCGACCCGGTCACGGGGCCCGGATGCCGCGGCCGCGCCGCGTAACTGGTCAAGGTGCGAGGCGGCCCCCCTTTGGCATTCGGGCGAAGCGCTTCTTGAAGGTCAGCTCGACCATCCAGACCCGGAAGTCCCGACGCCCCATCGCGCAGCGGCCCTCCCGGTCGATGACCCGCGACGGGACCCCCTCCATCCAGGGATCCTCCGGATCCGCCGGGTCCTCATAGATCACCTCCTCGCCCTCCAAGGCGATGACGCGCACCTTGTGGGCCATCTGGGAGAGGTCTTGGAGCACGCCGGTGGCCGGCGCGAGCTGGCCGGGCCGGGCCAGGGTGACGAAGCAGGCGTCATGGGCGCGCAGCACCTCGGCGATGACGTCCATGCCGTCGCGATCCAGCTCCAGCTCGTCTTCTCCGCCGTTGCCGATCAGGGCCGAGAGGAAGCGGCGGGTCTGGTCGCCGGCCTGGCTGAGCGAAGACCAGGCCTCGCCGGTGAGCGCGCCCAGCAGCGCCTCAAAGGCCCGCAGGGCCACGCCCGTGCCCACGCTGCGCTGGGTCTCGCGGTCGAAGTGGCCATCCTCCACGTTGCGGTAGTCGTGCTCGGGGTCAGACCGCTCCATCAAGGACACCTGAAGCAGCCGGCTCACCGGGCTGCGCCGGGCCTCCTTCAGGTGCCAGTGCAGGCGCTCTTCGTCGCGCTGCAGCACGCCGGCCCCGGGCAAGGGCACCCTCCCCTCGCCCACCGCGAGGCCGACGCAGAGCCGCGCGTACTCGGCGGGCTGGCGGATGGCCAGAAAGACCTCGATGCAGGCCACCGCACAGGTGCCCTTGTGGCCCTGGTTGATGCGCCCGGGCTCGGCGAGGTTGCGGATCAGCTCGCCCAGAAGGCGCCGCCGACCGGGCTCCAGCTCCAGCTTGCCGCCCAGCGGCGCCGTGGCGAGCTGGTGCAGGCTGGTGGCCATCAGGCCGCCCAGGCGGTCGGCCAGGGTGAGCAGCCCGCGCGCCTCCAGCGCATCCAAGGCCGCCACGGCGCTCTCCCGCCACTGCTCGCGCGTCTCGCCGGGCGGCAGCGGGTAGTTGGCGATGGCCGGGCCCTCCAACAAGGTCCGCACCGCCGGGTGAATCGAGCTCATCGCTGCGTGCGCCATGGCAACAACCTCTCCCCTGGGTAGCCCGGGCGTCCCGCTCCCGCCGCGCCCGGTTAAGCCGCCGCCCGCCTGTAGGAGCCGCCGATGAACCCCTCCCGCCCTCACCTCCTCGCCCTTCTGGCGCTCCTCGCCTGCAACAAGGCCGAAGACACCGCTGCCTGCACCGAGATGGGCTGCGAAGATGGCTTCACCATCGAGCTCAACCGGCAAAGCTGGGAGCCGGGCACCTGGACGATCACGCTGACCAGCGACGGGGTCAACACCACCTGCACGGCCACGATCCCCCTCGACGAGGCCAACCCGGGCTCCTGCGACCGCACCGGCTACCGCCTCGAGACGAGCGGCAGCGCGCTGGACGTGAGCGAGCAGGCGCTCACCGCCGTTCACATCCCCCGCGTCGATCTGGCCCAGGTCAACCTCGTCGTCGAGCACGATGGCAGCGAGGTCTTCACCGACAGCCTCGCTCCCGCCTACGCCACCTTGCAGCCCAATGGCGCCGACTGCGACCCCACCTGCACCTACGCCAGCACCCGCTTGACCCTGCCCTGATCCGCCGCGGGTGCTACGCTGATCTGGGGCACCGCCCCGGAGGCCACATGTTCGCGCGCGCCTGGGCCCCCCTCGCCCTCCTGCTGGCTTGCTCGGAGCCCTTCGAGCACCCCCGCGCCACCACGGCCAGCGCGGCCGAGGGCGCCATCAGCCGGGCCGAGGCCGGCATGACCCGGCTCACCGCCCGCCAGTACCGCGCCGTTCTGCTGGAGCTCTTCGGCGAGACCGCGCCCGTGGCCCTCCAAGAGGACACCTACCCCTACCTCTTCGCCACCGTCGGCGCGCGCAGCGAGCCGCTCACCGAGTCGGGGGTGCAGCTCATCGAGGAGGCCGTCGACGCCGTCACCGCCGAGGTCTTCGCCGATCCGGCCCGCCGCGAGGCCCTGGTGGGCTGCGCGCCTACCTCGGTCGACGACCCTTGCGCCGCCCGCTTCCTCACCGACTTCGGCCGGCGGGCCTACCGCCGCCCGCTGAGCGCCGAAGAGGCCGCCCGCTGGACCACCCTCGCAAGCGCGCTCTCTGAAGGCGACGTCTGGACCGGCCTGCGCTCCGCTGTGGCCGGCATCCTGCAGTCGCCCTGGGTGGTCTACCGCCCCGAATTGGGCACCCCCGACCCGGCCGACCCCAGCCTGCACCGCCTCACCGACTGGGAGCTGGCCACGCGCCTCAGCTTCCTGCTCTGGGAGGCCCCGCCCGACCGCACCCTCCTCGACGCCGTCGCCGCCGGGCAGCTCTCCACCGCCGAGGGGCTCAACGCCCAGGTCGACCGCTTGCTTGGCGACGAGCGGGCCCGCGAGGCCACCGAGGCCTTCTTCGAGCAGTACCTCGACCTCGGCCGCTTCGACCGCGCCGCACCCGACCCGGCCACCTTCCCCGCCTTCACCCCCACCCTGCGCGCCGCCATGCGCAACGAGACGCTGCTGCTGGTCGACGATCTCGTCTGGCGGCAGCAGGCCGACATCCGCGGTCTGTGGAGCGCGCGGCGCGCCTTCGTCAACAGCGAGCTGGCCGCTCACTACGGCATCGAGGCCAACGGCGCCTCGGCCATCGCCTATGTCCCCGTTGACCTCCCCGCCGATGGGCAGCGGGCCGGCATCCTCGGCCTGGGCGCCTTTCTCACCATGAACGCCCACGCCACCGCCACCAGCCCCACCCTGCGCGGCAAGTATGTGCTGGAGCGCGTGCTCTGCAGCGTCGTGCCGCCGCCCCCCGCCAACGTCGCCACCGAGTTGGAAGCCGAGCCCGGCGAAGAGGCCCTCACCCTGCGCGAGCGCCTCGATCAGCACCGCGCAGACCCCGCCTGCGCCGGCTGCCACGGCCTGATGGACCCGCCCGGCTACCTCTTTGAGCACTTCGACCCCATCGGGGCCTGGCGCGACACCGACAACGGCCAGCCCATCGACGCCAGCGGCGCCCTGCTCGGCACCGAGTTGGCCGACGCCGGCGCCCTGGGCGCGCTGCTGTCCACCGACGATCGCGTGGGGCCCTGCATGGTCAAGCAGCTCTACCGCCACGCCCACGGCCGACTCAACGGGGACGAAGACGCCGCCGTGCTCGACGAGCTGTCGGCCGGCTTCGACGCCGACGGCTACAACTACCTGCTCCTGCTTCGCCGCCTCGTCACCCACCCCTCCTTCCGGGTCATCCCCGCCCCCGCCGCCGAGGTGGCCCCATGATGCCCCGCCTCAGCCGCCGCACGGTCCTGCGCGGCCTCGCCCGTGGCGCCCCGGTCGCCCTGGCCCTCCCCCTCTTAGACGCCATGCTCACCGGCCGGGCCCGCGCCGATGAGGCCGGCCTGGGGCCGATCTACGGCACCTTCTTCTGGGCCAACGGCCTGCCCTGGCACGCTGGCCATGGCAGCGCCCAGGCCGGCGGCACCGATCTGTGGACCCCGGCCACCACCGGCGCCGACTACGCGGTGAGCGACCTGCTGAGCCCGCTCGCCGCCCACGCCCCCAATGTGATCAGCGGCCTCACGCCCTGGACCGAAATCCCCGCCAGCCCCGACGGCCAGAGCGACGGCCACATGCGCGGCTTCATGGTGGCCATGACCTCCGACCGCCCCCGCAGCGAGGGATTTGACCACCCCAGCCACACCCTCACCTGCCTGCGCCCCACCCTCGACCAGGTCATCGCCGAAGACCCCCGCTTTTATGCGACCTTTCCGAGCCCCTACAAGAGCCTGCAGCTCGGCATCTCCACCGCCCGCTTTCACGACTACGGCCACTGGAACGCCATCAGCTACGCCGGCCCCGACGCCCCCATCCCGCCCGTGACGGATCCCAGTCGTCTGTACGACATGCTCTTTGGCATCTCCACCGGCGACGCCGAGGCCGGCCGTCGCGCCCGCCTGCTCGACGCCGTGCTGGAAGACGCCCAGAGCCTGCGCGGAAAGCTCGGCGTTACCGACCGCCAGCGCCTCGACGACCACCTGGAGCACCTCTACGAGGTCCAGCGGCGCCTCGACCTCGGCGACATCACCTGCGCGAGCCCGGCCCCGCCCAGCTCCAGCGCGGATCTGTTTACGCAGACCAACACCTTCGCCGAGCTGCTGGCGATGGGCCTCTCCTGCAACATCACGCGCAGCTTCTCCTTCATGCTCGCCTCGCCGGCCTCCACCCATGTCTTTAGCGAGCTGGGCGTGGTGACCGACATGCACACGGTCTGTCACAACGGCGACTGGACGGCGGTGTACAACATCACCGCCCTGCAGATGCGCTGCCTCGGCGTCTTGCTCGACCACTTCGCCGCGGCGGTCGACCCCACCGGCCGCTCGGTCCTCGATCGCAGCCTGATCTACGCCGCCTCGGAGTATGGCGAGGGCTACCAGCATGCCGTGGCCGAGATGCCGATCCTCCTCTGCGGCGGCGCCAACGGCGGGCTCAACCGCGGCATCCATGTGCGCGAGGCCGGCGGAAACCTGAGCAAAGCCCACGTCACCCTCCTGCGGGCGCTGGGGCTGGAGACGGCGTCGTACGGATTTAATGGCGGCGAGACCACCGAAGACTTCGCCGAGCTCCTGGCGTGAGGGCCGCGCTGGTCCTGGCGCTGGCGGGCTGCAGTGTCTCGGTGGCCCCCAGCTCCAAGAGCGCCCCCGACAGCGGCCCCGGCGACTGCCCGGTCGACACCTGCGGCGAGCGCTGCGTGGATCTGTCCACCGACCCGCTCAACTGCGGGAGCTGCGGCCGCACCTGCCTGATCGCCGAGGCCGACGCCGCCTGCCTCGCCGGCGAGTGCGCCATCGGCGCCTGCAGCCCGGGCTTCTTGGACTGTGATGGCTCCTTGGACAATGGCTGCGAGGCGCTCGACGCCTGCGAGCCCGGCGCAGCCTGCGCCACAACCTGCGGCAGCCTGGGCCTTACCGCCTGCACCGACGCCTGCGCCCCCACCTGCCTCACCGGCGCCGAGACCTGCAACGCCAGCGACGACGACTGCAACGGCGCCTGCGACGAGGGGCTCGGCTGCCGCGTCGACGTCTACCGCAGCGGCGGCGCCCACGGGCACATCTACGGCCTGGACCCCGCCGAGGCGGCCAACGCCGGTCAGTCGATGGAGGGAGACCCCTACTTCTATGTCTACGCCAGCGAGACGGTGGGGCTCTCTCCCCTCTACCGCTGCGACAAGGGCGGCGGGCAGCGCTTTCTCACCCTGTCGGCCACCTGCGAGATCGGGCTCACTGTCGATCTGCTGGTGGGCTATGTCGCCACCACGCCAGTCTGCGGCGCCATCCCGCTGCACCGCCTGTACAATGGCACCACCGGCGACCACTTCTTCACCACCAGCGAGGGCGAGCGCGACAACGCGATTGCCACCTACGGCTACACCAGCGAGGGCATCGCCGCCTACGTCTGGGCCGAGCCCTGAGCGCCTACACCCAGTCTTTGTGGCGGAAGAAGACGATCAGCCCACCGGCCAGCACCCCCATGCCAAAGAGCACGCTGAAGTACCCGTAGCGCCAGGTCAGCTCGGGCATGTGCTCGAAATTCATGCCATAGATCCCCACGACAAAGGTGAGCGGCATGAAGATCGCCGACATCACCGTCAGCACCCGCATGATCTCGTTCATGCGGTGGCTGCCCATCGCGAGGTGCAGCTCCAAGGCCCAGCCCGCCGCCTCCCGAAAGCTGTCGACGCTCTCGGTCACCCGCACGAGGTGATCGTAGACATCCCCCAAAAAGGGCTGGGTCTCGGCGCGGATCAGCTCGTCGCCGGTGCGGTGCAGGGTGCCCACCACCTCGCGCAAGGGGGAGATCTGTCGACGAAAGTGCTCGATCTCCCGGCGGATCTGGTAGATGCGCTTGGCCTGATCAGACCGCACCCCGTCGAGCACCTCCAGCTCCAGGGCCTCGATCGAGGCGGCGAAGTGCTCCAGCACGATAAAGTAGACGTCCACCACCGCGTCGATCAGGCAGTAGGCGAGGTAGTCGGCCCCTTGCCGCCGCACCCGCCCGGTGCCCTGGCGGATCCGTTCACGAACCACGCCAAAGACATCGCCAGGGAGCTCTTGGAAGGTCAACACGAAGTCGCGCCCCAACACGATGCTGACCTGCTCCACCTGGGGTCGGCCTTCCTGTGCATTGGGTGGCTGAACGATCTTCACCACGAAGTAGAGGTACTCACCATAGTCCTCGGCCTTGGGCCGACCGACCGGGTTTAAGATGTCTTCCACCACCAGCGGGTGGAGCTTGAACTCCGCGGCGACGGCGGCCACCACGGCTACATCGTGGAGCCCGTCGACATCGACCCAGGTGACCGAGCTGGAGCCGCGGTGGTCGCCGCACTGCACCGCGGGAACCCGCTCCTCCTCGCGCATCGAGACGGCATCATACACAAAGCGACTGATCGCCACCGGCTCGCCGCTGCGGGTGCCGGTGTAGACGGCCGACCCCGGTGGCAGGCCCACTTTGGGCAGCTCACTGCCGTGTCGCTTCGCCCGCGCCGACAGACCCGAGATCAGGTGCTCCAGGCTCTTGCGTGGCTTTTGGGACACCGTTCACCTCCGACGCGGCGCGGGCGCCGTTGGAAAGGCCGGCAAGGGGCTGCTCCCCCAGGCCGGCGCCGCGCTCACCCCGCGCGGACGCCCCACCCAGTGTCCATGCCAGCTCACCAGCGACGCATCGTCGGGGATCGGCATCCGGGCGCCCTCGACGGGGCCCAGGGCCGCGGCGATGGCCATCCAGGCTGGCAAGGCCGCCTTGCCGCCGGTCTCCTTGTCGCCGAGCGAGTGGGTGCTGTCCGAGCCGATCCACACCGCGATGGTGTGCTGAGGCGTAAAGCCAACAAACCAGGCGTCGACATTGTCATTGGTGGTGCCGGTCTTGCCGGCCCGGTCATAGCGCGGGTCGGCGGCACGACGGGCCGTGCCGCCCACCACCACCTCCCGCAGCATGTCCGCCAGCTCATAGGCCACGCCAGCCGGCATCGCCCGCGCCAGGGGCCCGCCGGGCAGCTGGCCGAGGGCCTCCGTTTGGTAGACCACCGGCCCCCCGGCGAGGCCGAGGGTCTGTCCATCTCCCCCCTCCAGGCGGTCGATGTACACCGGATCGGTAGGGACCCCCATCCGGGCGATGGTGGCGTAGCCCAGCGCCTGATCCATCGGGGTCACCTCGCTGCTGCCCAGGGCGATCGTCACGTCGCGGCGCAGGGGCGTGCGAACCCCCATCGCGCGGGCCAGCCGGCCCACCGTCTCCGGCCCCGCCGAGAGGGCCAGCCGCACCGCCACGGTGTTCAGGCTCTTCGCCAGGGCTGTGCGCATCGGCAGGGCGCCCGCGTAGCCGCCATCGTAGTTCTTGGGGGTCCACATCTGGCCATTTCCCGCCGGCAGCGAGATCGGGCCATCCACCACCATGTCGGTCTGGCGGGCCCCCGCCATCAGGGCCGCCCCGTAGACATAGGGCTTGAAGCTGCTGCCCGGCTGCCGGCGGGCCTGGGTGGCCCGAACAAAGCCCTCGATGCCCACCTCGTAGCCGCCGACCAGGGCCACCACCCGGCCGGTGGCATTCTCCAGCACCACCGCCGCCCCCTCGCCCCAGGGCCGATCGTCGAGGCGCACCGTCACACCCTCGACCGCGCAGACGCGCAGCACATCGCCCACCGCCACCACCGCCGAGAGCGGCTGGGGCTCGGCCTCCAGATCGGCCGGCCGCAGGCCCACCGCGAGGTCTTCGGCCCGCAAGGTGAACAGAAAGGGCCCCGCCAACAGGGTGGTGTCTCCCGGCGGGCGCGACTGAACGAGGGCATCAAAGCACTGACCCGCCGACGGAAAACGAAGGGCGCCGCTGCCGACCTGGCGCGACAGCCCCGGTGCGGCAGAGAGGAAGCGCCCCACCGCCTCGTCCCCCTCGATGCGTCGCACGGCGCCGCGCCGCCCCTGCCGGGCATCCACCGCGTAGAGCGCGTCGCGCACGGCCTGCTCGGCCACCGACTGCACACGCCGATTGAGCCCCGTGTAGACCGAGAGCCCCGCCGCGTAGATCATCGAAGCCGGCAGCAGCCGCCGCAGCTCGCGGCGCACCTCGGTGACATAGCTGCGATCCTCTCCCGACACCGCCGCCACGCGCTCCGCGAGGCGCAGGGGCTCTGCCGCGTAGCGAGCCGCCTCCGCCGCGCTCAGATAGCCCTCTTCGGCCATCGCCCGCAGCACGATGCCGCGGCGCTCGATGGCGATCTCCGGGTTGTTTCTTGGATTGTATCGGCTCGGAGAGGGGATCAGCCCCGCCAGCATCGCCGACTGCCCGGGATCGAGATCGCGGGCCGGAATGCCAAAGAAGTCCTGCGCAGCCGCCTCCACGCCATAGTTGCCCGCGCCCAGGTAGACAAAGTTCATGAAGAGCTCGATCAGCTCGTTCTTGTCGAGCTCGCGCTCCAGCCGCAGGGCGAGCGCTGCCTCTTTGAGCTTTCGCTCATAGCTGCGTTCGCTGCCCACCAGCAGGTTCTTAACGAGCTGCTGGGTGATCGTGCTGCCACCCTGGGCCACTCCGCCGGCGGTCAGGTTGACATAGAGCGCCCGGGCAATGCCCTGATAATCCACGCCATGGTGCCGATAAAAGCGACGGTCTTCGGCGGCGATGAAGGCATGAACGGTGTCGGGCGAGAGGGTGTCTTTCTCCACCCAGATGCGCCGCTCCAGCGAGAAGGCGTCGATCAGCTCGTTGTTGGCGTCAAAGACCCGCACGGTTGTGGGCGGCCGGTAGTCGCGCAGGCTGGACAGATCCTCGGGCAGATCGGCCAGCACCGTGCGGTTCAGGTAGGTGAGCCCGCCGGCCAGCCCGATGACCCCCACGAGTCCGAGCAAGACCACGAGGCGCAGGAGCCGCCACAGGAGGCGCCCCAGTCGGCGGAGGGCGGTCGGTGGGGAGGCGTTCACGGTGGCTCCTGGCCCCAGCGTTCTATCCAGTCCCTCCGCTCGCCGCCGCCGGTTATGGCGCCAGCGGAGGGCACCCCCGGTGAACCTGCCCCTGCCGCTCCTGCTGCTGCTCGCCTGTGAGGCCCCGGCCCCCGCCCCGCCCGGCGAGGCCGCCATCGGCCCCACCCAGGCCGAAGGCCCGCGCCCGGTGCTGCCCGTTCACATCGAGCTGGCCACCGTCAGCGGCGACTTTCCACGCCCGGTCGAGCTCTCCGGCTTGATCACCCTGCTCGTGGAGATGGGGCTCAGCGATCTGCCCGACACCCGCCCCCAGGTCGGCGGAACACCGCTGCCCATCGGTCTCCGCGAAGGTCTGAGCCCCGCGCCGGCCCCCTACCGCGCCCAGCTCACCGTCTCGGGCGGCGCCGCCGCGGCCCAGTTTGTGCTTCGCCTCTGCGATCCGCAGCAGGTCTGCCTCAGCCACGAGGCCAGCGCCACATCGGCCGATCCCACCGCCGCCGCCGCCGCCCTGCTCCGCGCCGCCGCCGACCAGCTCGGCCGCCACGCCACCCCCGCCACCGAGGCGGCCTGGGGCCGCCCCCTCTCCGCCGACCCCTACGCCGTCCTGCTGCTCGGCCGCGCCGCCGCCGCGCTCTATGGCAGCTACCCCGCCGCCGAGGCCGAAGACATCGGCCACAGCCCGCGCGACCCCATCCAGCGCGCCGCCATCGTCGACCCCAGCATGGACGAGGCCTGGTGGGTGGTGAGCCGCCAGGCCAGCGCCCTCGAAGACTGGCCCCGGGCGCGCATCGCCGCCGATCGCGGCCTCAGCGCCGAGCCGACCCGCCTCGCCCTGCTGGCCGACCGGGCCGCGATCCTCCATCGAATCGGCCAGGCCGACGAGGCCGCCGTCGCCTACGAAGGCGCCCTGGCCGCAGCGCCCCGCGATCCACGCCTGCTCCGCCCCGCCGCCGCCGCCGCCCTGGCCGCCGGCTACGCCGAGAAGGCCGACGCCACCCTCTCCCTGCTCAGCCCGACCCTCGCCGACGTCGACCCCGCCGTGGCCGCTTTGCGCGTGGCCATCGCCGACGCCAGCGGCCCGGCCTCCGACGCGCTGCTGGAGGCCTGGCAAACCGTCGACCCCACCAACCCCCAGCCCATCCGCCGGCGCATCATGGCCCGGGTCCGGGCGCGCGCCTACGCCGAGGCCCTGCCCTTCACCGCCGAGCTGGCCCTCCGGGGCGCCGCCGCCGAGGCCCGGGCCGTTGAGTCCGGCCTCGCCCTGGCCACCGGCGACCTGCGCCGCGCCGCCACCGCCCTCGACGCCCTTGGCGACCCCGCCGCCGCCCAGAAGGTGCGCGCCCGCGAGCTCCTCCCCCGCTCGCCCAGCGCCGCCGCGGCTCTGCTGGGTTCGAGCGCCGACCGACCTGGACAGATCGCCCTCGGCCACGCCCTGCTCCAGGATGGCGATCCCAGCGGGGCCCGCGCCGCGGTGGCCCCGGTGCTGGCCGCCCGCCCCGACGATCCCGACGCGCTGGCGGTCGAGGTGCTGGCCCTGCGAGCCCTGGGCGAGTCCGAAGCGGCAGCCGATGCCCTGGCCCGCCTGCGCTGGGCCGATCCGCAGCTCGCGATCTGAAGCGACGGCCACCCGGATCAGCCGACCGTCGCGCATCCCCAGGAGCAGACAGACCCGGGTCCGTCGACCGCCTCGAACCGGGGCACCCTTCAGCCCGCTGGCGCCTCCACCTCCCAAAGCACCCAGCCCGCCTGCTCCTGCCGCCGCACCACCCGCGAATTGGTCGGCAGGGCCGCCTTCAGCGCGGGCTCGGCCGCCGCGACGAAGCCTGCCAGCACCAGCCGGCCGCCGGGCCCCAGAAGGCCCACCAGGTCCGCCGCCAGCGGGAGCAGCGCGTGCAAGGGCAGGTTCGCCAGCACCCAGTCGAAGGGCCCGGCCGGCAGCCCCACGCCGAGGTCCACGTTCAGGCCATGGGCCCCAAAGGCCCGACCGGCCGCCGCCCGCGCCGCCGGGTCGAGCTCGGTGGCGGCGAGGGGCCCGGCCCCGCGCAGGGCCGCCAGGATCAGCAGCAAGCCGGTGCCGGTCCCCACATCGAGGAGCGAGCCCGTGAGGGAAGCAGCCCCCTCGATCCAGTCCACACAGAGGGCCGTGCTGGGGTGCGCCCCATCGCCAAAGGCCGCGCCGGCCTCGATCCACAGGGGGGTCCGCCCCGGCAAGGGCGCCACCCCCGGCGGGGTCCAGCAGGCGGTCTGCCCGATCGGCAGGGCCTCGGCGACGGTCCAGTCCGCCGGGTTCACCGCGCGCTGCGCCAGCGTCGCCTCGGGGCCCAAGGCCGCCGCCACGGCCGCGGGCGACAGCGGCTCCTCCAGCCACAAGCGCACCCGAACCGCGTCGAGCAAGCCCGTGTCTGCATCTTCGAGGGCATATCCCCAAACCCCCTGGTCGCGGGCGAAGGCCTCGGCCTGGGGGCCCAGGGCCGGAGGCACCGTCAGGGTCGCTTCGATCATTCCCAGCTCCTTCGCCGCCGTGTATCCTGCGGCCATGCACCTCCTGCTGCTCCTCCTCGCCTGCTCCCGCCCCACGAGCCCCGACAAGGGCGGCTCCGCCGATGACAGCGGCGAGAGCACCGCTTCTGACGACACCGGCGACGGCCTGCCCCCGCGGAGCTGCGTGGCGCCGCGCCTGAGCCTGGTTCAGGACTTTCCCTTTGAGGTGCTGCCGCAGATCTACGACCACCGCCACACCCAGCAGGGCGTGGCCATCGGCGACATCGACGGCGACGGCTGGCTCGACGCCATCCTGGCCTATGGCGGCGGCTCGGCAGGCTTTCGCAACAATGGCGCCGGCGACCTGCTCTACGATCCGCAGATCGACGTCGATGGCGGGCCCCTGCCCTCGGGCCAAGGGGCCGCCCTGGCCGACCTCGATGGCGACGGCGACCTCGACCTCTACCTCGGCCGCGACCGCGGCTGGCCCGCCCAGATCCTCACCAACGACGGCCTGGGGCACTTCACCGCCGCCACCCTGCCCGGCACCGAGACCGCCACGATGACCGGCTCCTTCGCCGACCTCGACGGCGACCTGGATCTGGATCTGTTTGTCTCGGCCACCGTCACCGACTCCGACGGCGCCTCCGTGGCCGACGGCACCGTCACCACCGGCGACGGCGACCAGCTCCTCTTCCAGAACAACGACGGCAGCTTCACAAACGAGACCCACCGCGCCCCGGCCGAGGACATGTTTGGCTGGACCTTTCAGGGCTCGCCGATCGACTACGATCAAGACGGCGACCTCGATCTGTACCTCGCCCACGACTGGGGCTTCTACATCCAACCCAATCGGATGCTCCAGAACGACGGCACCGGCACCTTCACCCGCGACCCCGACTGCGAGTGCGAGCTGGTGCAGTACGCGATGGGGGCTGCGGTGGGCGACGCCAACGAAGACAGCCTCCCCGATCTGTACATGACCGACATCGGCGGCCCCAATCTCCTGATCAACATCGGCGAGGGGCGCTTCGCCGACGCCACCCTGGCGCTCGGCGCCGCCGTCGCGGCCGACAGCACCAGCCTCACCTCCTGGGGCGCCTCCTTCCTCGACCTCGACCAGGACAGCCGCATGGATCTGGCCATGGTCTTCGGTCAGCTCGGCCAGCCCGAGCTCGTCGGCGATGTCACCGGCACCGAGGGCATGACCGACGGGGATCAGCAGTACGATGTGGTGCTGCTCGGCCAGCCCGACGGCGGCTTCGCCCAGACCGACGTGGGCTTCACCGATGGCGCCAAGAAGCGAGCCCTGGCGGTGGGAGACTTCGACCGCGACGGGCTGCCCGACATCCTCACCGCCGGAAAATACTTCATGCGCCACTGGCGCACCGAGGGCGGCTGCGGGCCGGGCGTGCGGGTGCTCCTGCGCGGAATGGGGCGCAACGCCCAGGCCATCGGCGCCAAGGTCGAGGCGGACATCGGCGACCGCACCATCACCCAGTGGATGCTCCCGTCGACCACCTTCTCCCAGAACGCGCCCGAACTGTACTTCGGCGTCGGCGAAGCCCACCAGATCGACGCCTTCCGCGTGACCTGGCCCGACGGCAGCACCAGCACCGAGGCCGGCGCCGAGCCCGGCGAGACGATCGAGCTGCGCTGGGGCGCGCCTTAGGGCAGCGTCACGTCGACCCGGGCGCCCGGCGAGAGGGGCGGCAGCGGCACCTCGCTGCCGTCGGGGGCCCGAAGCGACACAGACTCCGCCGAGGGATAGCCGCCAAAGCCCAGGTACAGCTCGTCGGCGTTGGACGAGGCCGCGGTGCTGGGCAGAAACCACTGGCGCTGGCTCACCCCGCCAATGGTGGCGTCGAGCTGCGCGCCGACGAGGTTCTCGCCAAAGAGCCGCAGGGTGGCGCCGGGCGGGCAGCCGCCCACCGTTCGCCACTGCCGCACAAAATACTTGCCCACGGTGACCAGATCCGGCCGCCCGTCGCGGTCGATGTCTCCCGCGGCGAAGGCCCGCGTGCGCGAGCCATCTTGGAAGCCCGGCACCGCCGCCCGCGAGAAGCGCCCAGCCCCGTCGGAGAGGAGGATCTGATCGGGCTGGTACTCGCCGTCGACCCCCTCGGTGCCCGCCGAGTCGAAATTCTGACCGCTCTGGCCAAAGGTGACGATCAGGTCTTGATCGCGGTCGCCGTCAATGTCGAGAAAGCCGGTGCCCCAACTCACCATCTGATACTCGGCCGCCGGGATCTCGGCGCCGGTGGTGAGGGTGGCGTCGTAGAACTTCGCCCCCACGCGGTTGATCAGCAGGGCCGGCGAGCCCACGTCGGTGATGTACAGGTCGGGCAGCCCGTCCTGGTTGGCGTCGCCCACCGCCACCCCCATCGTCAACATCTCCAGCTCACAGCCGCAGTCGACGTCGCGCGTGAAGTGGCCGGTGCCGTCGTTCTTCAGGAGCAGGTTGGGGTCGATGTAGGGGCCGGCGTCATTGCCCACATACAGATCCAGGTCGCCGTCGAGATCGGCGTCGACAAAGGCCGTGTGCAGGGTCATTCCGTAGAGCGTGTCGGCGGGCAGCGCGTCGCGGTCGACCACAAACTGCAGCGGCGCCTCCTGGCGCAGGAAGAGGTTTGGATCGCCCACCTGCTCGCCCGAGGAGATGCCATCAAAGGTCATCGAATCGCTGGCGGCCGACAGGAAGACGTCGAGATCGCCGTCGGCGTCGGCGTCGCCGAAGGCCACCGAGAAGATGTCGACCGCCGTTTCGGGGATCAGCGAGAGGGCAAAGCGGCCGGTACCATCGTTCAACAGGAGCGAGGCATCGCCATTCCATCCGCCGAGGATGCCGTCGAGGTCGCCATCGCCATCCAGATCGGCCAGGGCCACCGCGATGGCGGCCGGCAGGGGCCCGGTCTCGCCGGTGATCGTGTCGTCGAGGACGAGGTTGCCGGCGCCGTCGTTGCGCAGGCCAAAGCTGCCGCCGCCCCAGGCCACCAGGGCGTCGAGCCAGCCGTCGCCGTCGAGATCGCCGAGCCCCACGCCCTGCATGGTGTGGCGCAGATCGGCGCGCAGGGGCAGGTCCTCCTGCCGCCAAACCGCCACCTCCACCACGTCGAGGTCCTCACAGGTCTCTGGCGCCGGCGCCGCCGAGTCCTCGGGCGGGGCGCTGTCGAGGAGACCGTCGCCCGGCGCCTTGTCAGCGGGGCGGCAGCAGAGGAGCAGGGCCAGGGAGGGAGCGATGCGCGGCGCCATGGCCCCAGCCTACCCGATGGACAGGCCGCCGGGGCCTCGCTACGTCGCACAACTCCCGAGCTCGCCGTGACGCGCCTCGCCCCCGTGGCCCTCGCCCTCTACCTCCTGCTCTGCTACCGGGCGTCTCTGGGCAGCCTGGGCCGCGCCAGCCCCCTGCCGGCACCCCTCCAGCGCGTCGCCTGGCTCGGCCACTGGCGCATGTTCACCGAGCTGCGGGAAGCGCACCACGACCTGCGGGCCGAGCGCTGGGCCGACGGCGCCTGGCAGCCGATCGACCTGCGCGCCCGCTACCCGCGCCTCGGCGACGACGGCCCCGGCTACCTGCGCGACGATGTCTACGCCGATCCGGCCCGTCGCGCCGCGCTGATCGGCGATCTGTGCACCCTCCCCGAGACGGCCGCCATCCGCCTCACCCTGCTGCGCTGGCCCAAGACCCTCGGCTCCACCGCGCAGCCCGTCCACAGCCTGCAGGAGCAGCGCCTCGCCGAGGAGGTCTGCCGATGAGCGGCGCGGGCCACTGGGGGGGCGGCTGGGCCCTGTCGCGGGTGGCCTTCGCCAGCGCCGTCCTTCTCTGTCACCTCGATCGGGCCGGGGCCGTCGCCGCGGCACTGCAGGCGCCGGCCCTGCGCTTCACCGCCGGGCCGCTCTACCTCGCCGGGCCCGCCCTGCGCGAAGCGGCGCCGGCCTGGCTCCTCTGGGGCCTCGGCCTGATGGGCCTTCTGGGCGCCTTTCGTGGCAGGGGATGGGCGCGCCCCGGCCTGCTGCTCTGGTTGGGGGCCAGCCTCGGGCTGATCGCGCTGGTGGGCCTCCCCGCCCGGGTGCCCGAGCGGATGGCGATCTGGGGCGTCCTCCTGCTCTGCCTCGCGCCGATCGACGAGGCCGGCCTGCTCCACCGACGGGTGGGCGCCCTGCCCCGCCAGCTCCTGATGGTGGTGATGGGCTCTCTGTATCTGTCCACCGGACTCCTCAAGGCCCTGGAGGAGCCGGCCTGGTGGAGCGGCGAGGCCCTGGCCTACGATCTGGTCGACCGCTGGCACGCCGGCGGCGCGCTGGCGGCCTGGCTGAGCGGGCAGTCGGCCCTCACGGCCTTGCTCTCCCGCTTCACCCTGGCCTTTGAGCTCGGCTTTGTGCTTCTGATCGGGCTGCGCCGCACAAACCCGCCGCTCCTGCTGGCGGGCCTGCTGCTGCACGCCGGGATCGGTCTGTTGATGGACGTCGGCTTCCTTGGGCACTTCGTCGTCGCCCTCTACCCGGCGCTGCTCGATCCCGAGGCCGGCGAAGCCGCCCTGGCCAGCCTGCGGCGCCGTTTGCCGCGCCTCTCGGCAGCTCTTGAACGGTGGATCGATCGATGAGGCGCCAACCGCCCACCCTGGCCCCCGGGCTCCTGCTGGTGCTGGTGGCCGCCGTGCTGGCGTTGCACCTCGCCGAGCAGCGGCGCGCCCAGGCCGTGGTCGATCAGCTCGCCCAGTCGGGTCAGTCGCCGCCGCCACCCAAGGCGGTCTCGGGCGGCACCTTGCAGGCCCAGGAGCAGTGGGAGTGAGCGCCCGCCCACCCCTCGGGAGCGTGGATGCCCGCGGCCTCGCCGTGCTCGGTTACCTCGGGCTCTACCTCGCGATCGCGGCGCTCTTGTCGACAGCCCTCGGCCTCAAGCCCCTGCTGCCGGTGGAGTGGCCCACCGACCTGTACGGTCTAAGCCTCGTCACCCGCCCAAGCCCGCTCGACGTGGGCATCGTCGGCAGCAGCCGCGCCCACTATGCCTTCCTGCCCCGGGCCCTCGACGCCTGTTTGAGCGCCTCCCTTGGTCGACCGACGCGCAGCGAGGCGGCCAACCGGGTCACCGCCTCGGCCTTCGCCGTCGCCGCCCTGGCCCGCGATCATTTTTCGGGAGACAAGGCGCCGCCGACCCTGGTGATCGAGGTCGCCCCCGACGCGTTGAACCGCAACCACTTTGAGTTGCGCCACAACGTCGCCACCACCGCCGAATGGCGCGACCTGCCCGCCTGCCTCGCCGAGGTCCCGGCCACCCGCCTGCGGGTCGGCGACTGTCTGTCTCCGCTCACGCGGCCGGTCTCCAACCTCGCCCACCTCCTGCACCGGCCCTTCGCCGAGCTCGACCACATCCGCTGGATGGCCCTCGTCGAAGGCGGCGGCCAATACTGCGCCACCCACCCCACCTGCGAGGCCCGCAACGCCGACTACGACGCGCGTCACGCCGGCCGCTGGGCCACCCGCGAGGCGGCGATCTTGCCGCGGGTGCGCAGCGAGCGCTTCGCCGACTACCAGATCGAGGGCGGCCTGGGGGCCCTTGCCTTCACCGACCTGCTGGCCAGCCGCCGCGCCGCGGGGCTGGCCACGCTGGTCATCAACCTGCCGGTGAGCGAAGCCTACCAGCGCGAGATCCCCCCCGCCGACTATGAACAGTTCCAGGCTTGGATCCACGCCACCACCGAGGCGCAGGGGGCCCGCTACCTGGACTGGAACCGGGGCGATTGGACCGATCGCCAGCTCTACCTCGATCCCGATCACCTCAACGCCCGTGGCGCCCACAAGGCCACCGCCGCCCTCTGTCGAGCCCTGACCGATGCGCTTCACTGAGCTCGACTACGCCCTGTTTCTGGCCGGGGTCTGGCTGGTCAGCCGCGCCCTGCGCGGGCGTCGCACCCTGTGGCTCCTCTGGCTCACCCTCTCCAGCCTCGCCTTCTACGCCGTCGGAGAGCCGCGCTTTCTGGTGCTGCTGCTCTTCAGCACCGTCCTCGACTATGTCGTCGGCCGGGCCTTGCAGGCAGAAGATCGGCCGGCGATACGCAAACGGTGGCTGTGGGTCAGCCTGATCCTCAACCTGGGCTTGCTCGGACTGTTCAAGTACGGCGACTTTCTCTTGAGCCTCGCCGAGCGCCTGGGGCAGAGCGCCGGACTGCCCGGGTTCACCCTGCCCCGCCTCGGCTTCGCGCTGCCCATCGGCATCAGCTTCTACACCTTTCAGACCCTGGCCTCGACCATCGACGTCTACCGCGGCGCCCCGGCCCCCAAGCGCCTGCTGGACTTCACCTTCTTCACGGCCTTCTTTCCCCAACTGGTGGCCGGGCCGATCGTGCGGTCGAGCGAGCTGGTGCCGCAGATCGACGCGCCGGCCCGCCCGCGGGCCGACGCCATCGGCGAGGGCCTCGTGCTGATCGCCATCGGCCTCGTAAAAAAGCTGATCCTCGGCGATGGCATCGCCGCCGCCCTGGTCGATCCCTTCTTCGCCGCCCCCCACAACGCCCGCCTGCATGAGGCCCTGGTGGCCGACTGGGCGGCCTACTTCTCGCTCTACTGCGACTTCTCCGGCTACACCGACATCGCCATCGGCTCGGCCCTGCTCTTCGGCATCGTGCTGCCGGTCAACTTCGATCGGCCGGCCTTCGCCGCCAGCCCGGCCGAGCACTGGCGCCGCTGGCACATGACGCTGGGGAGCTGGCTGCGCGACTACCTCTACCTGCCCCTCGGCGGCGGGAGAGGCGGAGCCTGGCAGCGCTGGCGCAACCTCTTTCTCGTCTTCTTTGTGTCGGGTATCTGGCATGGCGTGGGGGAGAGCTATGTCCTGATGGGGCTCTACAACGGCGTGCTGGCCGCCACCTGGCGACACCTCCGCCCCCAGGCCGCCGGCGGCTGGCTGGGATTGGGCGAGCGCCTGCTGGCCTTTCAGCTCACGGCCCTCTCTGTCCTCGCCCTACGGCCGATCTCCCTGGACGATCTGGGCGCCGCCCTCGGGGCCTTTGGTCGACTGAGCGGGCCCGGGATCGGCCCCCCCGATCCCTACGGCCTGCTGCTGCTCTTCGGCGTGATCGCCTTGCATCTCAGCCCCCGGCGCTACAAGGAGGGCCTCCTGGCCTGGGGCCGCGTGGCGCCGGCCGCCGACCTCGCCCTGCTGCTGCTGGGGGTCGGCGGCCTCTGCGCGGTGCTCTCTCCGGGGGCCCGGGACTTTTACTACTTTCAGTTTTAGTCCCGGCCAGCCTCGCGCAAAAAGGAGCGGGTGGTGGCGTGCTGCGGGTCGCCAAAGACCCGGGCCGGCGGGCCGTGCTCCACGTCGTGCCCGCCGGCGAAGACGTGAACATGATCACAGACCTCGCGGGCAAAGGACATCGAGTGGGTCACGACGATCATCGTCTGGCGCGCCTCAGCGAGGTCGCCGATGACCTTGAGCACCTCGCCGGCCATCACCGGGTCGAGGGCGCTGGTGGGCTCATCGAAGAGGATGCACTCCGGCTGCATGCAGAGCGTGCGGGCGATGGCCACCCGCTGCTGCTGGCCGCCCGAGAGATCGCGCGGCCAGGCCTTGGCCTTGGCGTCGAGCCCGACGCGCTTGAGCAGGGTCATCGCCCGCGCCTCGGCCTGCTCGCGCGGCTCTCCGTTCACCTGAACGGGCGCCTCGGTGAGGTTCTCCAGCACCGAGAGGTGCGGGAATAGGTTGAACTGCTGAAAGACAAAGCCCACCCGCTTGCGCACCTGCTGCAGCAAGGCGCTGTCGCGGCTCGGATCGGTCTCGGGCAGCAGGCGCAGGTCGCCGATCTGAATGGAGCCGCCCTGAATCCGCTCCAGGCCGTTCACGCAGCGCAAGAAGGTGCTCTTGCCGCCGCCCGAGGGCCCGATAATGGCGGCCACTTCGCCCTTCTCGACGGTGAGCGAGATGCCTTTCAAGATGTCCTGGGCGCCGTGGCGCTTGACGAGGTTTTGGACGACGATCATACCCGCACCTCATTGCCCAACTGCTTCTCGATGCGGCGGGCGAGCAGGCTCATGGGGTAGCTCATGAGCAGGTAGAGCAGGCCGGTGAGGCCCATCAGCACAACCAGATCCGAGACATTGTTGCGCGACAGCACGCTGAAGCGCTTGGTGAGCTCGACGATGGTGACCACAGAGCAGACCGAGGTGTCTTTGAACATGGCGATGAAGTCATTGACCACCGGCGGGATCACGATGCGGAAGGCCTGGGGCACGATGATGCGCCGGAGGGCCATCGGCTTGGACATGCCGAGGGAGAGGGCCGCCTCCATCTGTCCAGGCGGGATCGCCTGGAGCCCGGCCCGGTAGATCTCCGACTCGTAGGCCGAGTAGTTGATCGCGAGCCCGATGATGGCGGTGGGGAAGGCCGGGATGGTGAGCCCCAATTCCGGCAGAAAGTAGAAGATGAAGTAGAGCTGCAGCATCAGCGGGGTGCCGCGCAGGAACTCCACATAGGCGGTGAGCGGCATCCGCACCCAGGTGGGCCCGTAGAGCCGCCCGACGGCGATGAGGAGGCCAAGTCCAATCGCCAGCGGGAAGGAGATGGCCGACAGGGCCACCGTCATGCCGGCGGCGGCGCTCAGGAGCTTGGCGTACTCGATGGCCTTCTCCGTCGCCGTCGGCGGGGCCTCCTCTACCGGCGCCGCGGCGGGCGCGCCGGTCGCCGGGTCTGCGCTGGCCTCGGCCGGGGCCGCCTCCAGGGCTGCTGCGACGTTGTAGAAGCGACCGCTGTCGATGATGGCGCCCAGCACCTTTTGCTGATCGTCCCACATGCCATAGCGGCTGTAGATGCGCTTCAGCTCGCCGCTGCGGTACATGCCGATGATGGCGTCGTTCACGGCGGCGATCAGCGCCTTGTCGCCCTTGCGGGCGTAGACCACATAGTAGCCCTCGGCCACCGGCGCCTCGGCGAAGCGGAGGCGGGGAAAGTCCTTCTGGTAGAAGTTGGCGATGGGCGTGTCTTGCAAGGTGGCGTCGAGCTTTCCGGTCTCCACCTCGCGCATCGAGTCGGTGACGCCGTCGTAGGAGGCCGTCTGCACCGTGGCGGCGAAGTCGGCGAGGTACTCCTCGGCCGCCGAGCCCGAGAGCACGCCAAAGCGCCACTTGCTGCCATCGGGCTTCAGGCTGCGCAGCTGCTCCCAGGTCTGGATGGGGCCCTCTTTGTTCACCATCAACTGAAGCGCGTAGACATAGTAGGGGATGGAGGTCTCCATCGCCGCCACCCGGTCGGGCATCCACTCGTAGCCGTTCATGATCAGGTCGACCTTGTTGGCCTGAAGCATGCTCGGCAGGGCGTCCCACTGGGACTGCTGGAACTCCACCTTGACCCCGAGGGCCCGGGTGAGGTTCTCCGCCATCTCCACCTCAAAGCCGATGAGGACGCTCTGGTCCTGCTCGCTTGGGTAGATGAAGGGTGCCCCGCCCTCCTGATCGGCCCCCCAACGAAGGGCGCCGCGCGCCCGCGCGGCCTCCAGGGCGTCTTCAGCGGCGGCGACGCCGCCCAGTGCCCCAGAAAGGTAGAGGAGAAAGGCGAACACGTGCGCCAGAGCAGCTCGTCTCAATGAACCTCCGCGGGTCAGTCGCCGCGACTGAGGCCGGAAGGCTACCACAGGCGATTCTCAACGAAGTTGCGCGCGGCGGAATTCCCCCCGCTTTCGCGATCAGCGGCGCGGACCCAGGGCCGCCGGGGGGGCGCGAAAGAAGGGCCGCAGCCAGGGGAGCACGGCGGACTGCCCCTTCCAGGCGGCCCAGCACATGTACAGGCGCGACAGCAGGTTCCATCCAAAGACCGCCATCAGGGGCAGGGCCATCGCGACGAGGCCGGCCTCCTGTGGCAGGCGCGCGGCCTGCCCTGCGAAGTGCACCGCCGCGCCAAAGGCCACCGACAGCCCCACCCCGAAGAGGCTGAGCACGAGTTGGGCGAGGCTCTGGCGGGCATGAAAGGCGACGAAGGGCCGGCCGCCCGCCATGAGGACGTACCAGAGCGAAAACACGAGGTAGAGTCCTTGAAAGGGCATCCAGCAGAAGAGGCTGGCCGTGTGGTCATCCATCGAGAAGGAGCTGGCGCTGCGCACCCAGCCCTCCACCTCCACCGGCTGGCCGAGGAAGGCCCCCACGGCGTCGCCGATCTGGGCCAGCTCCGGGGCCGCCCCGGGCGGGATGTCGTCGAGGAGGATCAGCCGGCCACGCGGCCCGTCGGCCATCAGGGCAAAGAACTTCAGGTAGACATTTGGTTTGTTCACCCGCAGCCGCCGAAGCTGCCCGAGGGGGATCACCTCACCCGTGGCGCTGAGGGTGAGCGTGCCCGCGCCCTTGTCCAGGGTGCAGCCGCTGATCTCCGAACGGCCGGAGGCGGTAAACAGTCCCACGACGCCGACGAGGCCGACCAGCCCCGCCAAGGCGAGGCCGCACAGCCCGGAGAGGACCCACCCCTGAATGTCATCGCCCACGGTCAGCAGGCCGAACAGAAGGACCAGGCCGAAGACGGCCGGCGCCAGCAGGATCGCCGGCAGCGCCACCTTGCGAAAGACGGCCACCGGCACCTTCAGGCGCAGCCGGTCGCCCTCTTCGGTGATGGCGCCGCTGAGCTGGCGAAGGTTGGGGGGCACGGGCAACTCCGGTGGGACAAGGCCCACCTTACCGAGGGCGGCCCAGCCAACAAGGGTCAGGTCAGATCGCGCTCAGACGAAGGCGCTGTGGCCCGTGATGCCCCGGCCGACGATGAGGGTGTTCATCTCCTCGGTGCCCTCATAGCTGTAGATCGCCTCCATATCGGCGAAGAGCCGCGCCACGCCGTGCTGCAGCAGGATGCCATTGCCGCCCAGCACGCCGCGGCCCAGGGCGCAGACCTCGCGGGCCCGCCGGGCGCAGACCAGCTTGCAGAGGCTGGCCCGGGTCTCGTCGAGGCCGCCCTGGCGCTGCTCGTGGCGGGCGGCGGCCATCAGCATCGCCTGCATGGCCGTGAGGTGCTCCAACATGGTCACCAGCTTGTCCTGGATGAGCTGAAAGCTGCTGATCGGCCGGCCAAACTGTTCACGCTGCTGGGCGTAGCGCAGGGTGGCCTCAAAGACGCCGGTGGCCACCCCCAGGGCCTCCCAGGCCACCGCCACCCGGCCATAGGCGAGCTGGCGGGCCACATCGGCGAAGCGGCGCACCCCGGGCAGCCGGGCCGAGGCCGGCAGGCGCAGGCCCGTGCAGCGAATGTCTACGTTCTCCATCGCCCGCTTGGCGATCTTGCCGCCCAACTTCTCAACCACGAAGCCCGGCGTGCCGCGCTCCACGAGAAAGCCGCCCAGGCCGTCGTCGACGCGGGCCCAGATCACAGTGACGTCGGCGATGGTGGCGTTGCCGCTCCAGCGCTTCTCTCCGTCGAGGATCCAGTCATCGCCGTCTCGACGGGCGGTGGTGCGCAGTCCGCGCGCGGCGTCGGAGCCGGCCAGGGGCTCAGTGAGGGCCCAGGAGCCGATCGCCGACATCGTTTGCAGCGCGGGCAGCCACTGGGCCCGCTGATCGTCCGAGCCAAAGGCAGCGATCGAGCCCATACAGAGCCCCCAGTGCACCGCCACAAAGCTGGCCATGGACGGATCCACCCGCCCCAGCTCCAGCTTCATCAAGCGGAAGGGCAGCGGGTCTGCCCAGGGAAAGGAGGCCGGCGGCAGGCCGAGGTGCTCGGAGATTAGAGCCCCGAAGCGCGGCACCAGGGCGTGGGGAAAGGCCCCGCGCTCCCAGTGGTCGTCGATGATGGGCGCCACCTCGGCCTCGAGGAAGGCGCGCACGCGCAGTTGAAAGGCCCGGGTCTCGGCGGGCAGCTCGGCCCACTGGCTGAACAGATCGGCCTCCAGGCACAGGGACTGGGGCAAGAGCGCGCTCATCGGGCCTCCGGGCCAAGAACGGCGGCCGGCGCGACCGGCAGCGGGGAACAGTCACAGGCGCCGGCGCTGTAGCAGGCCGAACCACTCACCAACACCATCTGTCCATCGGCCGGCGCGCCTGCCGGACAGATGAGACCGCCGCCCAGGCCGAGGATGGCCACCAGCGGCGCCTTCTCGGCGGCGGGCAGCGGCAGCGTCACCGACAGGCCCGGCCCGACAGCGAGCGGAACCGCGCAGCGCGCGGCGATGGGGCCGATGCGGTGCTGCTCGACCTGGATCAGCTCGGCGTAGGAGCGCTCGATGGCCGAGACCCGCTCGCGCAGACGGGCGAGGTCTTGGGCGAGGGGGGCGTCGATCAGCGCCGCCACGGTCACCGCCTGCTGCATCGTGTTCAGTCGATCGGACTGGGCCCGCGCCGACTGGGCCCAACTGCGCACCCCCATGCCGAGCGGCGCGGTGCGGGGCAGGAGGGCCACCACCACAGGGTCATCACAGGCCGGCGGCCGGCCTGCCTTGCGCTCGGCCTCGGCGAGTGCGGTGTGGACCCGCCCCAAGGCGCGGGCGGCGGCTTCGGCCCCATCGAGCCGACGGTCCAGCTCCGCGGCGGCGGCGAGCAGGTCGACCGGGCTCGGGGCCAGGGCCGGGCCGGGGTCGAGCGCGAGGCCGGCGAGGAGGAGGCCGATCACGTCGGCTCCGTCGGGGCGAAGAGCTCCCAGATGTAGTGGGTCTGCGGGTAGATGCGAAAGGTGCAGCCGGTCTCCTCGCACCAGGCGCGCAGGGCCGCCTCGACCCCGCCGCCAGGCCAGGCGTCGTGGCCCAGCATGCGGCCGCCCGGCTTGCGGTGGGGCCACCAGGCGCGGATGTCGGCGAGGCAGCCCGCGAAGGAGTGGTCGCCGTCGACGAAGATGAGGTCCAGCGCGGGGCCCGCCCAGTCCGCCGCCACCACGGGGCTGGGCCCGCGCCGGTGGGCGATGAGCGCGCCCACGCCGCTCTGCTCGACGTTGCGCAGGTAGGTGCGGTAGAGCCCGTCCTCGGCGAGGATGCCCATGCCCTGGTGCTCGGGGCTGCCCTGCCAGGTGTCGACCGACCAGACCTGGGCCCGCAGGTTCATCTGGGCGAGCAGACCATAGGCCACCAGGATCGAAGACAGTCCCTGCCAGGAGCCAATCTCCAGGTAGACCCCGCCCACCGGCAGGCTGGCGGCGAGGTTGAAGACAAAGGCCACGTCGCCCGGCGTGAGGAAGCCGCGCACACCATTGACGGTGATCATGCCGTCTTTGCCGGGCGGCTCGATCTGCAGACCCTTCACCAGCCACAGGCTGGGCCAACGGCCCAGGTCGAGCGAGAGCTTCTGGACCTCCAGGCCGCGAAGGAAGGCGCGGGCCTTGTCGGGCAGGGGGGCGAGGCTGCGCTCGAGAGCGACGTTGCGCTCGGAGAACCAGTTGTCATGGGCCAGGAGCTGCTTGCCCTCGACATAGTCGGTCTCGGCGAACTGGCGGCGCCACTGGCTCTTCCAGGCGAGTTGGGCCTGGGGGCGGATGTGACCGTAGTGGACGATGTGCACATCCTTGGCGGTCATGCCCTTGCGGGCGCCCTCCATCTTGTGGTGCGTCTGGTACTGCGGCTCCATCGAGAAGGAGACCCGCTGGTTGAACAGTCGGGCCTGGACATCGGGGTACAGCGCAGTGGTGTAGTGCTGGGCGTCGCGCTGCAGGTTGTAGCGGGGCAGCAGGAGGAGGTCGATGCCCGCGCGGGTGAGGCCCGCCACCACGGCGTCCCAGTTGGCGTCTTCCACCACCTCGTCGGCGTCGACCACGAGGCGCCAGGGCCGGGTGGCCTGCTCCAGGCAGAACTGCTTCTGCCGGGCGATGTCGTCGATCTCCCGAAACAGGAGCTTGACCTGCGCTGGGTGCGCCGCCGCCGCGGCCTCCAGCAGGGCGTCGGTGCTGTCTTGGGACCGCGAGCGAACACAGACGATCTCGGCGAAGCGCGGCAGGGCCCAGCGCAAGAAGCGGGGCAGGCAGTCTTCGCTGTTCGCCACCACGGTACAGAGGCTGACCTGCTGGCTCATCACGGGTGCGCTCACGAAGGGCTCCACGGGGGCGGGCGCAAGGCCTATCCCGGGGGGCGCAGCGGCGGGACGGGTGTGTTACCGCGCGCCTCGCGAGGACTCCTCCGTGCTGCTGTTCACCTGTTTGTTGGGCTCCACCCCTGCCGCGGCCTGGGCAGAGCATCACCTCCTGACCGATCGGGCGCTCCACACCGAGTGGACCGCCTGGGTCGCCGAGCCCGTCAACGTGGAGCCGCTGGAGGTCTTTCTGGAGAAGAAGGCCCCGCAGGTGGCCGATCTCTTCGCCCAGTACGAGGTCTGGCTGGCCCAGCGGCCCCAACCGCCGCGGGCCCCCGCCCGCTTCGCCGCCGAGACGCCCGATGTCGAGGCCTTCCTCGCCGCCGCCCGCCTGAACCCCGACACCCGCTTCTCGCTGGTGGAGCGGGCGCTGCCGGCGATCGAGCTGCCGGGGGCGCCTGTTCCGGCCTCGGTGGTGAGCCCCTGGATCGCCCACGACGAGCCCCTCTTTTTGCCGCGCTTCGTCGACAACACCGGCGGCTCCGTGCCGATCCGCAGCGTGCTCAGCACCTTCTCCGACGAGCCGGACTGGGGGATGGACATCGAGCTGTATGGCCGGCCGGAGTTGGGCTACGGCCGCCAACCCTATGGTCGCCCCTGGGGGCGCAGCAGCCAGGCCCCTTTTCACAGCCTCTACGCCCACGAGTCGCCGCTCGTGATCAAGGCCACCCCCGGCCTCGCCCAGGGCCGGCCGGCCGAGCGCCTGGAGCTCTACATCCGCCTCGCCCGCTTGGCGCTCAAGGAGGGCCACGAGTACTGGGGCTGGCGCTTCGCGGCCTGGGCCATCCACTACGCCCAGGACCTCAGCCAGCCCTATCGGGCCGCCGCCCTGCCCGGCGCCGACCGGGCGGCGGTGTCGCGCTACGCCCTGCGCAAGCAGCGGGACTGCTTCCAGGCCTGCGCGCTGCAGGGGGTCGCCAACCATGAACAGTCCTGGGAGGACTTCGTCGCCTTCCACCTCGTTCAGTCCTTCCTGGTGGAGCGGCCGGCCAGCGAGGCCATCGCCCGGGCCCTGTGGGACAACAAGAGCGTCTTCCCCGATGACTCCGCCCTCGCCCTCACCCACCGCCTCGCCGAGGTGTCTTCGGCGCGGGCGCCCGTGATCGACGCCGCCGTGGCCGCCGCCTTTGTGTCGCTCTACCCCACCGACCCCTCCTACGATCTGTCGCAGGACCCCCGGTACCGGGTGCCGGCCGCCATCGAGGCCCTGCCCGCCGAGGCGGCCGATCGCCTCAGCCTGGAGGCAGTCACCGACACGCGCACCGCGGGGATCGCCACCCGCACGGTGCTGGCCCTGGTGATGCGCGAGCTCTTCACCGAGGGGGCCTCCTTTCAGCGCCCCAGCATGGCGGCCCCCGAAGGCTGAGCGCTCAGCGCTCCGCGATGACGAGGCTCTGGGCGCTGCGACCGAGGAACCCGGCCTCGTCGCGGAGCAGGCTCTCCGACAGGCCGGCGCCCAGCGGGCCGGCCCCAGAGCGCACCTCAAAGCCCACCCAATCGCCCACCGGCGGGCGCTCCAGGTACACCGTGAGGTCGGGGTTCACAAAGCCATAGCGCAGCGGATCGAGGGGCGGGCCCATGCCGCTCTGGGCGTCGGCGAGGGTGATCACGGCCTCTTCGGGGAGCAGGGCGCTGCCGGCGATCAGGGGCACCCGGGGCCGCCCCCAGAAGCCGATCGGCGTCTGGCCCCACTGGCCAAAGACGCGGCGCAGCTCAATGGCCTGGTGGTAGCCCTCTTCGTGCTGAAAGAAGGTGAAGACATGCAGGGGCAGCGAGGCGGGATCGGGCCAGGGCGGGAGCGGCGGCCCGGCCGGCAAGTCTCGGGGCTGACGGAGGATGAACAGACCGCGGGCGAGGAGCAGCGGTCGGCCGTCGTGAAGGAGGGTGGCGGTCAGTCGCCGCACCGTTCGACCCGGGGGGCCTGGATCCAGCTGGATCTGCAGCGGTGCGATCGGAACGGGCCGCAGCAGCTCCACCGCGAGGCGGGCCAAGGCGAAGTCTGGGGCGGCGCGCACCATCTGGCCGGCGAGCAGGGCGGAGGGCGGGCCGCCGTGCTGAAAGCGGAGGTCCCAGGGGCCGCGGGTGAGCACCGTGGGCAGAAAGCTGGCCCCATCGGGCTCGTAGAAGGCGTTCATTCACGACCTGCGGGCGCGCGCGGCGGGGTCAGGCTTCGGCGCCGAGCCGGGCGCGGAGCGCTTCGAGGGCCTTCTCCGCGGCGTCGGCGCGCTGGCGCTCGGTCTCGGCGCGCTGGCGCTCGGTCTCGGCGCGCTGGCGCTCGGTCTCGGCGCGCTGGCGCTCGGTCTCGGCGCGCTGCTGCTCGGTGTCGGCGCGCTGGCGCTCGGTGTCGGCGCGCTGGCGCTCCGACTCCAGTTCGCCCTCCATCGCGCCGATGCGTTCGACATGTCCCTTCAGCATCTGCGTCGCCCGCTCTGCGAGGTCGCGGCTGTCGGGGATGTTGCAGCCTGCATTGCGAAAGCGAAGATGGCGGCCTTCGATGGCCAGCCCGAGCCCGAGCACTTCGGAGAAGATCTCGCCGTCCTCGACCTCCAAGGAGACGTACCGCGGGGTGGGGACCGTGGTCAGGCGGAAACCGTAGAGCTTTTGTCGCTTGCGGTCATACACAAAATACTCAGGGATGCCCAGCGCCGCGTAGAAGGTGACATTGTCGACGAGATCTTTGCGCCGATCGGCGTGAACCAGCACTTCCAGGACGAAGTCGATCCCTCGCTTCTCTTCGGCCACCACCCAGCGGCAGCGGTCGGACTCCGGCCCCGGGTCGGCGACGTCCATCACCGCGAAGAGATCGGGGATGAAGGGGTCGGCGTCGGGGTAGAAGACCGCCTCCTCCAGCCCCAGGTAGACCTTGCGCCCCCTTCGGCTGAACCACCGTTCGAGCACCTCATGGGCGAGATGTTTGGCCGTGCGATGCAGGCGGCCCTCGGGGCTGAAGACCTGCTCGGCCACCAGCGCATCCTGGGCCGCGTCGAGCCAGGAACGTTGTTGATCGGGGCTCAGGCGCGCCCAGGCCTCCAAGCCAGGGGTGCGGGCGCGCGGGGCAGCGGGGAGGCGTGCGACACCCGACATGCCTTCAAGCTACCCCAAGGCCCCGCAGCGTGCAATTCTCAGCCCGGCACCGTCAGCAGAGGCGTATGGGTGGCCACCCAACGGCCCGGCCCCTCTGGGCGCAGCGCGGTGGGCTCCACCAGGCAGAGCTCCCGCTCCTGACCGGTGATCACCGGAACGCCATAGACCGTCGAGCGGTGGCCGGCCTCTTTGCCCGCCGCCAGACGACTGTTCATGAACTCGCCGTGGGCCCGCAGGCGCTCCCGGGCTCGGCGCGCGCCCTCCCCCACGGCCAGCTCCAGTTGGGCGGCGACCCGCGGCTGCAGGGCGTCCATCCGCTCCACGCCAAGACTCGATCGACCCGCCGCCAGGGCCGCCGCCATCGTCGTCCCCGTGCCCACGAAGGGATCGAGCACGCAGTCGCCCTGCAGGGAGTACATGTGAATCAGTCTCCAGGGCAGCTCAAAGGGGAAGGCCCCGCTGCGCGCCCGGCCCCCCTCCGCCCCCAGGACCTGACCGACGCCCTTCAGATCGGTCCACAGATCGGAGAACCACAGGTTGCGCTCCTCCCAGAAGTAGGCCGAAGCCGCGCGCCGGGCCTTGTCGGCGGCCGGAAAGGCCCGCTTGCCGCCCTTGCGGAAGATCAGGATGTACTCGTGCTCATAGGTGACATAGGCCCCAGCCGGCAGCATGCCCGAACCCATGAACTTGTTGGGCGCGTTGGTGGGCTTGCGCCAGAGGATGTCGGGCAAGGGGGTCAGTCCCAGGGCCAGGAGGGCCTGACTGATGCGGACATGATTCGGATAGAGCGCGAACTCACCGTTCAGGCTTCGGGTGGCGTCGCCGATATTGACACAGAAGAAGCCCCCCGGCATCAGCGCCTGAGCGCAGGCCGCCCACACCGCGTCGAGGCAGCGGTGCATCGCCTCAAAGGCAAGCCAGCTCTCTCCTTTGCCCATCAACGGCTGAACCGTCGCGTCCAAACCATCAAAACAGTCATCCCACATCTCGATCATGGGATAGGGAGGAGACGTGACGACCAGCGCGACCTGCTGGTCACAGCCAGCCAGAATGGAGCGAGCATCCCCGATCAACAACGTGTGACTCGACAACATCTCCACGCTCCGACCTTCCCGACACGGTAATCCACGACCCCATTATTGGCCAGAATGTATCTTCAATCCTGGCCGATGGACACCTGAAACCCTCACCTCCACGGTGGTCAGTCCCGCCGGCAGGCCCAGGGGCGGGCCCGCGCCAAAGGCGGGGCCACCACCCCGAAGATCCGCGCCCCTACTCCGGATCGGGGATGTTGCCCCCGTAAGACGACGAGCCCCCCGTGCTCCGGCGGTAGCGCGGCCCGCTCGACTCGTGGCTGTGGCGGTCGCGGGTCGACACCGCAAAGGCCCCCTCCAGCCGGGCCATCGCCTCGCTGGTCGCCGGATCGTGGCGCAGCACCTCGTACATGTCATGGGCGAGGCGCACCGGCCCGGTGGCCGGCACATGGGTGCCCTTGGGCAGCACGATGATGCCACTCTCGGTGATGAAAGGGAAGCGCGCCAGGTCGACCTCGGGGTCCATGCCAACCTGGGCCCCCGGCGCGATGCTGGAGTTCTTGTCCATCAGCACATTGCGCACCTGGGCCCCCGACCCAATGTCGCAGCCCGAGAGGATGATCGAATTTTCTACCTGGGCCCCGCCGTGAACGAAACAGTCGTAGCCCAGGAGCACCTCGCGCAGGGTGGCGCTCTGGACGATCGAGCCCTCGCAGACCAGCGAGTCGTCGATGTCCACGGGGGGCTGCCCCGGCAGGCGGGCGAAGCGGGCCGGCGGGTAGTCGCGCTGGGCGGTGCGGATGCGCCAGCGCCGGTTGTAGAGGTTCAAGGTGGGGGCCGCGCTGCGCAACTCCATGTTGGCCTTGAAGTAGGAGTCGATGGTGCCGACGTCGCGCCAGTAGGGCCGGGCCCCGGGCGGATCGCCGGGGATCTGGTTCTGGCCGAAGTCGTAGGCGAAGACCCGGTCGCCTTCGCGCAGCATCTTGGGGATGACGTCTTTGCCAAAGTCATGGCCCGAGCTGCTGTCCTGGGCGTCTTCGGTGAGCACGTCTTGCAGCACGCCGGCCTTGAAGAAGTAGTTGCCCATGCTCACCAGGGCCATCGTCGGGTTGCCCGGCATCGGCTTTGGATGCTTGGGCTTTTCTTGAAAGCCGACGATGCGCCAGTGGGCGTCGACCTCGATGACGCCGAACTGGTTGGCCTCTTCGATCGGCACGGGCCAGGCGGCGATGGTGAGGTCGGCGTCGATGTGGCGGTGGAAGGCCTCCATCTGGTTGACGGCGAACTTGTAGATGTGGTCGCCCCCGAAGACCGCCACCTGATCGGCCCGCGCGTCGCGGATCAGGTTGAGGTTCTGGTACACCGAGTCGGCCGTGCCCCGGTACCAGAACTCGCCCATGCGCATCTGGGCCGGCACCACCTCGATGAACTCGCCCATGCCGCTCAGGTGCCAGTTGCGGTTCAGGTGCTTGATCAGGCTGCTCGCCATGTACTGCGTGAGCACAAAGATGCGGCGGTAGCTCGAATTGATGAAGTTGGAGAGCACAAAATCGATGATTCGGTAGCGCCCACCAAAGGGCACCGCCGGCTTGCAGCGGTGACAGGTGAGCGCGCCGAGGCGCGAGCCCTTTCCGCCGGCCATGATGAAGACCACGCTGCCGCTCATGGGTACTCCTTGCAGGCCCCGATGGTAACCGAGGAGGGGCCTGCGGCGGGAGGGGGCCACACAGGCTAAGGCACCCGCATGACCGAGCTTGGCCCCGCGCTGACCGGGCTCGCCCTCGGCCTCACCGCCAGCGCCGCCTGGACCCTGGCAAACATCTCCATCACCGCCGCCGTGCGCGATCTCGGCCCCCTCTGGCCGGTCTGGATCGGCCAGGCGATCGGCGCCGCCCTGCTGGCCCTGGCCCTGCCCTGGTTCCCGGCCAGCGAGGGGGTCATTCCCTGGGGCTGGCTGGTCTTCTCCGGCGTCAACGCGGCGATCGCCTACGTCACGATGTTCCGCGCCTTTGAGGGCGGCCCCGTCTCGGTCACCAGCCCGATCATCGCCGGTTGGGCCCTGGTGGCCAGCCTCGTCGCGGTGGCGATGGGCGAAGCGCTGCCCTGGCTCCGCGCTCTCGGAGGCCTCCTCGTGCTGATCGGCGCGATGGCCACCGCCGCCCGCGGCTCCACCAACACCGACAACACCTGGCGCCGCAGCCGGGCCGACACCCTGGGCAGCGCCGCCCTCTCGGCCCTCACCTTTGGGCTGATGATCGTCGGCCTCGGCCCCGTGGCCAAGGCGCTGGGGCCGATCGCCTCGATCCTGGCGGTCTGGGCGGTGGAGTGGGCGGTGCTGCTCCCTTTCCTAATCGCCGATCGCGCGCGCCTGCGCTCGGCCACCCCGCGGATGTTGGGCCCCATCGTGCTCTTCGCCTTGGGCGAGACCGCCGGCTTTCTCGCCGTGGACATCGGCGGAATGGTGAGCCCCATGGCCATCGTCGGGCCCGCCGCCAGCGTGGGCTCGCTGTTCACGGTGATCATGGCCCGCTATGTGTTGAAGGAGGCGGTTCGGCCCGAGCTCTACCTCTGGTCGGCCCTCGTCGTCGCGGGCATCGCCCTCCTCGGGGTGAGCTGACCGCTGGGAGGCCCCCTGTCCACCGCCACCTCGCCCGCCTGGCTGCTCCAGGCCCGCTTTGGCCTCGGGCCCCGCCCCGCCGAGGCCCCACCGCCCGCCACCGCCGAGGCCTGCGCCGCCGCCCTCCTCGCCCAACTCGACGCCGCGCGCATCCCCGCCGCCCTGGCCGCCCTGCCCTCCCATGTCGACCGCATCGCCGCCCAGGCCGCGGCCCTCGACGTCGACGGCCCGCCCAAGCCCCGCCCCGGCGGCTGTATGAAGGCCGCCGAGCGCCGCGAGGCCGAGAAGGTGCCCGACGACGGCAGCAAGGCCGAGTCGCGCAAGGCCGCCCGCCAGCTCGCCCGCGCGGTCTTTGAATCCGAGCTGGCCCTTCGCGTGGAGGCCGCCGTCGCCACCGATCAGCCCTTTGTCGAGCGGCTCGTGCGCTTCTGGTCGAACCACTTCACCGTAAGCAAACAACAGTCGAACATCGCACACCTCATCGGCGCCTTTGAGCGCGAGGCCATTAGGCCCCATGTCGCCGGGCGCTTCGAAGACCTGCTGTTGGCCGTGGTTCGCCACCCGGCGATGCTGATGTACCTGGACAATCATCAGTCGGTCGGGCCCGCCTCCAAGGTCGGCATCGAGTGCGAGGTGGGCATGAACGAGAACCTCGCCCGCGAGATCTTAGAGCTGCACACTCTCGGCGTGAACGGTGGCTACACCCAGGCCGACATCATCGCCCTGGCGCAGATGCTCACCGGCTGGGGCGTGCTGCTGCGGCCCGCCCCCACCGCCGGCGAGGCCCGCCCCGACGACACGGCCTACCGCTTCGCCGGGGCCCGCCACCAGCCCGGCCCCCAGCGCCTGCTCGGCCGCGACTTCGACGCCAAAGACGCCCGACAGGCCGAAGACGCCCTGCGCTTCGTCGCCCGCCAGCCGGCCACCGCCCGCTTCGTCTGCGGCAAGCTGGCGCGCCACTTCGTCGCCGACACCCCCTCGGCGAAGCTCGTCGACGCGCTGAGCGCCGTCTTCGTGGAGAGCGGCGGCGATCTGCGCCGGGTCGTGGCGGCCCTCCTCGCCCACCCCGAGAGCTGGGCCTCGCCGCCCTCCAAGCTGCGCACCCCCGAGGAGTGGCTGATCGCCGTGGGCCGCGCCCTGGGGCCCGCCTTCAACAACACCCAGTCCGGCCGCTTCGAGGGGCCCGGCGCCGCCTGGGTCTACGCCCAGGACTGGATCGGCCAGCCCGCCTTTAACGCCCCCTCTCCCGCCGGCTGGCCCGACACCCAGGAGGCCTGGTCGAGCCCCGAGCAGCTCCTGCGCCGCATCTCGATGGCCGAGCAGATCGGCCGCCGCGCCACCCGCTACATCACCGACGTCAATGCCTGGCTCGCCGGCGTGCTCGGCGCTGCCGCCCCCGCCGTCCTCACCGAGGCGGTGGCCGGCGCCCCCAATGCCGCCGTCGCCATCGCCCTGGTCTTCTCCTCCCCCACATTCTTGCGCAGGTGAGCATGACCACACGCCGACAGCTCCTCCAGGGACTCGCCGCGGTGGGCCTCCTCGGCCAGCACGGCCTCAGCTTCGCCGCCAGCCCTCAACTGGGGGAGCGGCGCCTGATCGTGGTGCTGCTGCGCGGCGGCATGGACGGCCTCGCCGCAGTGCCCCCCTACGGCGACCCCGACTACCTGCGCGCCCGCGGCGAGATCGCCTTCGACGCCAGCGAGGGCGGCGACAGCCCCTACAGCCCGCTCAACGACACCTTTGGCCTGCACAGCGCCCTCGCCCCCTGGCTTCCGCTCTACAGCGCCGGCGAGCTGGCGATTGTTCACGCCGCCGGCCTCCCCCTCATCGGCCGCTCGCACTTCGACGCCCAGGACCTGCTGGAGTGCGGCGCCAACACCCCCAAAGGCGCCCACAGCGGCTGGCTCAACCGCGCGCTGGGCAGCGCTCCCTGCAGCGCCACGGCCATTGGCGCCGCCATCCCCCTCCTCCTCCAAGGCCCCCAGGCCGTCACCGCCCTCGATCCCATCGGCGAGGCGCCGGCCAGCGAAGAGCTGCTGGAGCGCCTCGCCGGGCTCTACGCCGCCGACCCCACCCTCCTGCACGCCCTGCAAGGCGCCGACGAGGCCCGCGGCATGGGCCTCCCCGAGGGCGAAGCGCGCAAGCTCAAGGCGAAGGGCGTCGATCGCGCCCGCTTCATCGCCACGGGCAGCCTGCTGGCCAAGGCCGAGGGGCCGCGGGTGGCGGTGATCGAGGTCGGCGGCTGGGACACCCACGCCGGCCAGGGCGTGCGCAAAGGCCGCCTCGCCCGCCAGTTAAGCGCCCTGGCCGACGCGACCCTCGGCCTGCGCGAGGCGATGGGCCCCGTCTGGTCGCAGACCGTGGTGGTGATGGCGACTGAATTCGGGCGGATGGTGAAGGGCAATGGCACCGGCGGCACCGACCACGGCACGGCCGGCGCCGCCTTTGTGTTGGGTGGGCCGGTGAAGGGCGGGCGGGTGCTGGCGGACTGGCCGGGCCTCTCGGCTTCACGCCTCGCCGACGGGCGCGACCTGGCCCTCACCACCGACCTGCGCGCCCTCTTCAAGGGGCTCCTCCACGAGCACCTCGCGATCGACCGCAAGGCGCTCGATCAGCAGATCTTCCCCGACTCCGCGGCGATCAAGCCGCTCACGGGACTGCTGCGTGCCTGAGCTCCCCGAGGTGGAGGGCATGGCCCGCCTGCTCCGCGCCCACGCCGTCGGGCGGCGAATCACCGCGGTGGAGCGGCTGGACGCGCGCCTGCCGGACTGTGAAGACCTCGCGGGCGTACCGATCGTGGGGGCGAGCCGCCGGGCCAAGATCCTGATCCTCGACCTGGGCGCAGAGGCGCTGCTGCTGCATCCGCGGATGACGGGGCAGCTTCGTGTGGGCGAGGGGGCGCGGTCGCCGCGGATTCGCTTTCATCTGGAGGGTGCCGAGCCGGTGGTCTTTGATGATCCGCGCCGCTTCGGCACGGTCGAGCGCATCCCCCTCGCCCAGCTCCCGGCGGCGCTGGCGCACCTGGGGCCGGAGCCCTGGCCGCAGCCGCTGGCGGCGGCTGTGCTGGCGGACTGTTTTTCTGGGGCCCGGGGGCCGATCAAGCCGGCGCTGCTGGATCAACACCGTGTCGCTGGGGTGGGCAACATCGGCGCCAGCGAGGGGCTCTTTCGGGCGGGGATCTCTCCGGAGAGGCTCGTGCCGACGCTCTCCTTGGGGGAGTGGGCTGCGCTGGCGGCGGGGATTTGGGCCTGGGTTGAGGCGACCTTGGCGGAGGCGGGGGCGGATCCGATCACCTTGCTGCATGCGGGGGGAGAGAACAGCTTTCTCGTCTACGATCGGGCGGGGGAGGCTTGTTTTACCTGCGAGACGCGGGTGGTGCGGAGTCGGCAGGCGGGGCGGTCGACGTACTTTTGTCCGCGGTGTCAGGGCGGGGAATGAGGGGCGGCGGGGACTGGGGCACGGCCGGTGCTGCTATCGGGGAGACTTCGGGTTTGGACTTCACGCTCTGTCATTGGATGATTCGCCTTCGAGCCTTCGAGCCGGCGACAGGCGCGGCGTGAGAGCCCGTTCGGGTGTGGGCGCTGCGGGCAAGCGACACGCCGGCTACAACGCTGGGGTCGCCACGGTCGAAATGCGCAGCGCCCGGAGCACGGCCTCGGGCTCTCGCTCAATGACCCGCAACAGCACCTTTGCGGCGCCGTCGGGCTCGCGCCGGTGCTGCTCCCACCCCTGGAGCGTCCCCCGCGAAAACCCGAAGGCCTCGGCAAACTGCGCTTGGGACATGCCGAGGCGCGCGCGAATCGACGCGACGTCTACGCGCACCGCCTGGCGCACCGTCACCCCGGTCGGCTCGCCCCGCGTATGGGCGATCGCCTCCTGAAGGGCCTCTTCGATCTCGTCGAAGGCCGAACTCATGGCTCTCTCTCCTTCTTCTTGCGAAGTTCTTCCTTGAAGGTTGCGACCAGCCTCGCCAGCAGGTTGACCTCGTCGTTGGACAGGTTGGCTCGTTCGTTCTTGGCAAAGAGGGATCAGGCCCCCAGCACCACCACGGGCTTGCCACCCACCGCGTGTTGCTCCGTCCACAGTCGATCCTCCCAGCTCCGTTCGGGCCGGACGTCAAAGACCACCAGCCAGCCCCGATCCAGCCCCACGGTGTCCAGATACCGCCCAAGCTGCGCCACCCCGCTCCCCACCACCCCGTCGAGACGGTCGCGGCTGCGTACGCGCTTCACCTCGATGGCGAAGCGGTCGGGGCCAAACTCGACGAGCAGGTCCATCGCGCCACGGCCGGCGGCGAACTCGCGGTGAACACGACCGCCTCCGTTCACCACCCGCTGCAGAAAGGCGCAGAGGGCGAGGTGCGGCACGGCTTCAGGGTAATTGGGCACCTGCCCTGCGAGGACGTCGGCGCCCTCGCGCCACCATTGGCGGAAGGCCTCCAGCAAGGCCGGCATGTCCAGGCGGCCTGCGGGGGCGGTCCAGGGCCAGGCCGGACGGGGGATCGTCTCTTGCAGGTTGAAGGAGAGCTGGCGGACCAGGACCTCGCGGTAGATTGCGTTTGCGGCTTCGACGCCATCCGGCCCACGGCGGAGGAGCCCGATGTCGAGCACATACTGAAGGTCATAGCCGTCGTAGGCGATGGAACGGGGGTCGTCACCCAGGATGGCAGCCTGAACGATCTGCGCCACGCGCGGCTCGCGGAGCCGCTGGGCGAGGCTGTCGAGGTGGGTGGTGCGGGCGAGGATGAGGCGCTCGCGGGCTTCGCCGATGTGCGCAACCGTCACAGGCTGGGTTCTGTCGCGCACCAGCTCCGTCACGCAAAGACGGGCCAGGGCGTTGACGAGAAACGGCTGGCCATCGGTGATGCGCGCAAGCTCCGCGACCGCCGCAGGCGAAAAGGACTGTCCACTGTCGTGGAAATGCTGGGCCAGGAGCTGGGAGACCTCCGCGGGCGAGAAGTTGCGCAGGGTGATCGAGGCCGCCTTCACATTGAAGGGAGACCCCGGATTGAGGGCCCGACCGTCGGTGGACTGGACGAGATAATCTCGCAGGTCGCGCATGCCGATGAGGGCGATGGAAGTGGGAAAGCGCCCCACGCCGCGGGTGGTGAAGCCAGCGCGGAGCTGGCGCAGAAAGCTCACCAGCGGCTGGCCCGCAAGGACATCCGCCTCGTCGATGAGCAGCACCAGCGGCACCGTCAGTCCTCCGGCCCAGGCCCGCAAAAAGGCGAGCAGCCGACTGCCCACCGAGCCCACGCTCCAGGCCCCAGCGACGGGCGGGCGCCAGGCCTCGGGCAACTCGGTGGCGCCGTCGATCAGCGCATCGATCCACAGGGGCTCGGCCATCGCAGGGTCCTCAAAGCCCTGCGCGGTCTCCACCGTCGCCCAACAGGCGGCGAACCCCTTGGCCCGCAGCTCGACCGCAAAGGCCCGCATGGCGGTGGTCTTGCCGGTCTGCCGGGGCGCATGGAGTACGAAGGTGAGTTGCTCGTCGATCAGCGGCTGAAGATCGGGCAGGCGGTCTGCCGGGGGCAGCATGTAGTGGCGGTCGGGCTCGCAGGGGCCGGTCGTGTTGAAGGTGCGCACGCGGTGGGGTAATTCGGGGGCCGAGGGGGCGGGTACGACCCGGCGGTCACAAAGGGCGACCCTTGACACCCCCGGGAAACCAGACAAAGCCACCCGACCGCCCGTGCCCATGGCCGAAGCCCCCGACCGTCTGGCCGCGCCTTCGTGTAACCTACCGCCCGGAGCCCCGATGACCCTCATCCAGCACCTGCGCTACCTCGGCTACAAGACCCTGCGCGACCAGCGCCTCGACCTCGGCGCCATGAATGTGCTCACCGGCCAGAACAACGCCGGCAAGTCCACCGCGCTCAGCGGCCTGCGCCTGCTCGACGTCGCCCTGCGCCACGCCGGCCACCGCAGCCCCGACACCCTTCCCACCCCCGACGGGCGCCGCCTCGTCTACACGATCCCCACCGCCGATCTGGCCGTCTCCCTGGAGAATGTTCACTCCGACCTCACCGAGACCGACTCCTCGGTCGACATCACGCTCTCGGACGGCGCCCAACTGCGGCTGTGGTTTCCCCAAGACGGCGGGATGGTCTTCTATGTGCGCGACGGCGCCGCCATCCCGCGCACGCCCAGCGCGTTTCGCAGCCGCTTTCCCTTTGAGATCATCGCCGTGCCGGTGCTCGGCCCCCTGGAGCATGACGAGCTCCATGTGCAGCGCGAGACGGTGCGCAACGGCCTGTCGACCCACCGCATCCGAAGTAGCCTCCCTCTCGTTCCCCCCACCAGCAGCGCGCCACCGAAAGGGGACCAGTCTCCCCCGCCCACGCGGGGATCGACCTGCATCAGCTTGTACAGCCGCCGCGGGATCTTCGACTCCCCCGCCCACGCGGAGATCGACCAGCCGCCACCGCCCTCCTCGAGCACTCCCCTGGGTCTCCCCCGCCCACGCGGGGATCGACCGCTCGTCGAGCCGGGTGTTGAGACGATTGGAGCGTCTCCCCCGCCCACGCCAGGATCGACCCGAGATTGAGCGCGAGACCGCCAAGAAGAACGCGTCTCCCCCGCTGTCGAAGGGCTCGACGTGGTGGGCCTCCGCGGGATGCACCGGCTGCTTGGCGACCTCGGTGGGGACAAGGACTCCGCCGTCCGGCGCGCCCGCATGGAGCCGGGGCGAGGGTGAGCGCCCTCGGCTCTCATCATGCTCGATCAGGCCAGGATCCGGTTTGAACTGCTTCGAGCCTGGACACCTTGGCCCGGAGCCGCTCCGCGACGGGCCACGACGCGATGTGCTCGCCACCGTGCGAAAGACCCGTCAGGGACCGGAAAGAGTAGACGGTAAACTCGTGGCCCTGCTCGACAGGAAGAGGCCACACCGGTATGTTTGCGCCCCCGAAGGAGTGCGCGATGTCCGACCACATGAACGTATTTGAGCCATATGCCACGAAAGCGGCGCACCACGAGGACACGCTCACGCGGGCCTTCCTCCTCGTCCTGCGCGGTGTGCCGGTCGCCCATTCCTCATGGCTCAACCTTGTGGACCGGGCGCATCGGGCTGTGGGAGGCTCCGGCGTTCCTTGCCTCCACGAACTCGGCACGCCCACAATCCTCACCCAGACGGCCTCCGTGGCGGACGACGTCAAGCGCGTGATTTCGCTCGTACAGACCGACGAGGTCTACTTCCGCGAAGGGAGCGCCAAGTCCTCCGAGCGCCGGCAAGTTCTGGATGGGGTCGTCACGTACGATGAGACGTTGGCGATCGTCGTTGAGAACAAGCCCCGGCACCAGAACATCTGGGAAGGCCAACTCGACATCAACGTGCCGCCGGGCGTCCCGGTGGATCCCGCCATAGCCTGCGTGACCTGGCGGGACATCGTGCTCGCGTGGGGCGGGCTCCTCGAAGCCGGGCACCTCGGGCCCGCCGAGGCCGTGTTGATCGGTGACTTCCTCGACTATGTGCAGGAGCACTTCTCGCACCTCCGACCCTACTCGAAGGTCGCGCTTTGCGGGCAAGACGTGGACCGCCTCAAGCGCCGATGCCGAATGGTTCTGCAAGCGATCGCGGTGGAAGAGCGCGTCAAGTACCACCGCGGGTGGTCCTGGTTTGTTCGGCTTGCGGATGGGAGCTCCGCCACGCAGGTCGGGCTGATCCCGATGCGGGACGCCGATGGCCTCGGCCTCGTGATCGAAATCGACCCCGGTGACACGATTGCCCAGGGCAAGGCGCTCTACCGGGACTGCGTGCTCAGCGAGGTCGCCGGGCTCACCGACCACGGCTGGAGCGTCGTGCCGAACTTCCACCTCGCCCACATGAACCTAAACCTGATGTGGACCACGGGCACGCTCTCGCTCGCGGACTACTGGTCGCTCTGGCTTGCGCATCCCGACTACATGAGGCAGTGGCGACGCGAGGAGTTCGAGTTGGCGTGGGCCGTCTTCGAGCGCGACGGCCTGGTGGCCGCGGGAGACAGGCCGAAGTTCGACGCGAAGGTCACTTCGACGAAACGCTCATCGTTCAACCTGTGCCCAGGGCTCACCCTCCGCTGGCGGGTTCGGCTCGACGAGGCCGCGCTCATCGACCGGCGCGGGCAACTCGAGGTCGTGGTGAAGCGCGAGGTCGAGCGGGCAGCCTCGTCCCTTCGGCTCGCGATACCCTGGTCTTGAGCCGCGCGCTGAACTCCGACGGCCTTGGAGTCGGCTCGGAAGCGGCGTAGGGTCCCGGCACGGTTGTGGGCGTCAGAAGAGGCATCTCCCGGTAGGCCTAATCCGGCGGCTACGTCAAACCGAGCTTTCGCACCAAGGCCACCACATGGCCCGTCGCCACCAAGAGTTGGCTCTCGTAGCTTTCGCCTACCGGGTAGCCGTTAGGCCTGGCTGCGCGGTGCGGAGACGGGATCACGTGCGCCCGGTGGCTTTCCACCGTCACCTCGAAGGGCTCGCGGTGCTCGACGCTGGCAAGGCGGTGAAAGTAGTCAGCGACCACCTTCCCCACCGGAATGATGATCGCGGGAGCGACGATCGGGATCACCGCGTGCAGGAACTTCGGCGCGCAGGGGCTCGACTTTGACAAGTTCGTCGTGTTCACCGAGGCGCACAAGTAGAACTCAGACACCGCCGCCACATCCGAGAACGGCCGGCCGCGGAACGCGGCAGCGGCAACGCCGAGGATGTCGTCGTAATACGACTCGGACTCGAGGTAGGGCTGCCCGCGATCGCGATCTCGGGCGAGGCCGTCGAAGGCGGCGACGTCGCGCATCACCCGGTCGTGGAGAGCGAGGTTGCTGTTCCTGCCGCCCGACCGCCGCGGGTTCAACCCGACGAAGAGCAGGTGCGCCCGCCCTGCCGCGCCGATGGTGGGCGGGAACTTGTAGAACCCGGCGTCGGCGCGGGGGCGCTCGAACTTGAACCGCTCGCCGTCGCAGGCGGCACAGTGGAACGCCTGGTGTCGGAGCACCTCAGCCGGGTCGGGCATCATGTTCACGGTTTCCGCTCCATCACGACATGCTCGTACTCGTCGGTGCGGGGCTCGACCACCCCCACCCGGCCAACCTACTGCAGGAGGCGATGTACCCCGATGGCGAGGATGTCCGCCGCCCCGTCGAGGCGGTCTTCGACGGACATGAGCTTGATCTTCTCGTGGAGTCGTCTGCAGTGGGCGTGGGCGGTCATGTCTGCTCCAATGCGACCCGGCGAGGCTAGCGCCCTACAGTAAGCTCCGCCGGAACCCAGACGCAGTGAGGCCCCCGATGGGTGAAGTGCGCAGATGCACTCCCCAACTTCAAGCCTCAGCGGCGGCACCTTCGTTCAGTTCCTCCGTCAACGGCAACCAGGCAGCGGGGGCCAGGCGCGTCGCCACCTCGACCGACCAGTCCCGACGGGCCACCTCTGCCAGCAGCAATCCCAGATAGGCCCGCTCGTTGGCCCTATGGAGGAGGGTCGCCATGAGGAGGCTGGTCAGGCGAACTGCATGCTCAGCGGTCTGGTCGCTGCGGTGGAACAACCACAGCGTACGGCCGATCGCCAACGCCAGTAACAGTAGGCGACATCCGCAGCCGCCCTTAGAGCCCCCGATACGCGAGAAACCCCACACCGCCAGCATCCTCGCACCACAAACCACCGACAAACCCCAATCCACGGCGGTCGAATTGGCCCACCGCCAACGGCAGTCGAGGAGGTCATCCCCGCCCTCCAAGCGACCGGCGACGGCATTTAGGGTGTCCGAAATCCAAAACCACCCGACCTCCGACGGCGGTCGACCCAGTCGAACGCCAAGACCACCCAACCGCCGACGGCGGTCACCCCGGTCAGACGGCAAGACCACCCAACCCTTACTCCGGGCGTTCAGGTCAAAGGACCCACCGAATCCGAAGTGGCCTCCCTCCCGTTCCCCCCACCAGCAGCGCGCCACCCAAAGGGGACGAGTCTCCCCCGCCCAAGCCTGGATCGACCGGAGCCTCCCCATGACCTACGGCGAGACAGACAGTCTCCCCCGCCCACGCGGGGATCGACCTGGCATTTCGACGGCGCCGGCGATGGACTGCTCGTCTCCCCCGCCCACGCGGGGATTGACCCCCCGACGCCGGGCTGCCATGGTCCGACCTCCTGTCTCCCCCGCCCACGCAGGGATCGACCGCTCCCCCGCCGCGACAGCGCCCTGCACCGTCTGTCTCCCCCGCCCACGCGCGGATCGACCCAAGAAGGTGCAAGACCAGCCCGCCCGCCGCGCCACCGCGCCGAGCGTGAGCCCCTCGAGCTCCCCCTCCACGACGAGCGCGAGCGCCGCGTCGAGCAGCGCCCGCCGCCGATCTCCGTGGTGCTGGCCCACCCCGCGCGTCACCAGGCTGCTTGACATCGTTCAATTCCAAGGCAAGTTCATCACTGTTCAACAGGTGAACGATGAGTAACGCTCGAACCTTCGCCAGCATCGCCTGCGCGCTTCTCGTAATCCCCGCCGGGATCCTGCTCTTCGGACTGACCCGCCCCGCCGATGCCGCGGCCGTGCGTCCGGCGCCGGCCCTCGGACGCTTCACCGTGAACGGCCGGCCCGTCACTGTCCACGCGCTCCCGACCGGCACCGTCACCGTGAAGACGTGCCACCACACCGGCGTGCTCCCGGAAGGCACGCACTATGTGGCGCGCTTCCTCGCGATTCTGGCCGATCCCCGCTTCGCCACGCCGATGCCGGTGTGGAGCTATGCCGTGGACCACCCCGACGGGATCGTGCTCGTGGACGCTGGCGCCGACCCGAACTGGAACGACGACACGACCTGGACGCCGGACCCCGTCTCCGGCGCGCTCGTACGCGGCTTCATCCGCCTCGACGCGACGCGGGAGGAGGCCCTGCCCGCGCGGCTCCACGCCGCGGGCCTCGATCCCGCACGCGTGGTCGCTGTGGCGCTCACCCATCAGCACGTCGACCACACGAGCGCCGTGCCCGCCTTCCCCGCCGCGGACATCTGGACCTCCGCCGCCGAGGACGCCTTCGCGGAGCGGATTGGCGCGCTCCCGTGGCGGTGGCGGGGCCCCACAACCCGGATCCGCTACGTCGATACCGAGGGGCGGCCGTCTGCCACGGGGCTTGGCGCCGCCGTGGCGCTCCTCCCCGACGGGTCGATGGAGGCGATCCACACGCCCGGCCATACGCCAGGCTCGCTCACTGTGCGCCTCAAGACTGACCAGGGCGAGCTCCTTTTCACGGGCGACACGAGCTTCACCGCCACCGCGATGGACCCCACCGCGCCGACCGCCGGCATCCACGTCGACCTTGCCGCGGTGCGCGCACTCCAGACCCGGATCCGCCAGCATGTGGCGAACAACCCGGGCACGCGGCTCTTCCCGAGCCATGATCCCGACGTCGTAAAGCGCCTCGGCCCTCCCTGAAGCCACTCCGAAGCGTTCAGCACCTCGCCACACGCTTCTCGAAGCGCGTCAGAGCCGGGGTCTGGGCTCGTGAAGCCCCACCTCCCCGCCGCCTCCAACACCGCCACGCCTCCACCAGCGAGTTGGGCCGCCGCGGCAAACCAACCGGCTCCCCGCTTCCTCGCGTCGAGTGTGGTGCACCGGTGCGCACGTCTCGCACCTGCGGCTTCCACCCGTCCCAGGCCGCGCGACGACGCCCAGGTCGGCCACCACCCGCAAAAGCAGGCGACAACCGCTCACGCCTATAATGCCCCCGATTCGCGAGAATCCCCACACCGACAGCATCCTCGCACCACAAACCACCGACAAACTCAAATCCACGGCGGTCGAATTGGCCGACCGCCGACGGCGGTCGAGGGGGTCATCCCCGCCCTTGAAGCGACCGCCGACGGCAGTTGGGGTGTCTGAAACCCAAAACCACCCGACTGCCGACGGCGGTCGACCCGGTCGGACTCCAAGACCACCCCCATGCCGACGGAGGTCGCCCCCCTGAAACCCAAAACCACCCAACCGCCGACGGCGGTCACCCCGGTCGAACGCCAAGACCACCCAACCGCCGACGGCGGTCACCCCGGTCAAGCGCCAAGACCACCCAACCGCCGACGGCGGTCACCCCTGTCAGACGCCAAGACCACCCGACTGCCCTCGGCGATCGGGGACAAGATCCCAAAATCGACCCAACATCCGGCTTCCCATCCCCGGAATTGGGTTCGACCCACCCCAACCGCCGGCTTCCCATCCCCGGAATTGGGTTTGATCCCCCCCAAGCGCCCTCGGCGGTCGCCCCGATTCCCCAATTCCATCCCCGTGCGGGCAGGGCAGCCGCCCAAAACCGACCCGTCGCTCC